>Ga0210394_10000070_pt1 | contig 247214 bp, 212 predicted proteins | sample IncBWC12MmetaG_FD_160121 | JGI IMG/M metagenome (GOLD analysis project Ga0210394, IMG submission 160121) | Forest soil microbial communities from Barre Woods Harvard Forest LTER site, Petersham, Massachusetts, United States - Inc-BW-C-12-M | ecosystem: Environmental > Terrestrial > Soil >... | reverse complement strand
GTTGATTCAACAAAACACTGCCCTGTTTAGGTTAAATCGAGTACAGCACAAAAGATCAGGTCCTTTTGAAAAATACTATCGGATCAACAGATTAGAAGGGTGTTGCACCGACCGGTTGAGCCGGCACCTACTATCGGGAGATCGTAGAGCCAACGTGATTGTCGGGCTCGCGGATGAGCCCTACAACATACGCGATTTCTCAATTCGCGATCCAAACGGCGGCAAGATTGTTTTTGGTCAGGACTTGTGATCGCAACTGATCGTTCCGACATACCACGTCGAACCGACCTGAGCTGCGTAAACTATACGTCGAAGAAAACAGTTTCTTTCGGTCCGCTCAAATGAATTTCATGTCGCCACGTGCCGGGCTGGCCGGCGACGGGCTGCGCCATCAGAGTCGCGCGGCGCGCCTTCGGAACCAGCGCGAGCACGGGACATTCACGGTTCGCGGTGTCGCCTGAAAAATAAATTCGCGTGGCGAGATGCTTCAGGACACCGCGGGTGAAGACGCCCACCTCCAGATGCGGCGCTTGCAGCGTTTTTCCACGCCCGGGCACGCGCCCCGGCTTGATCGTTTCGAACTCGCACGTCCCCTCCAAGCCGGTCACTTGACGCCCGAATCCGCGAAACGCCGAATCGATTGATTTCGCCTGTCGGTCGTCGGGATGATTGTATTTTCCGTCCGCGTTCGCCTGCCAGATTTCTATCAGCGTGTCCGGGACACACTTGCCGTCGCGGTCAAACACCGAACACAGGAGTTTCACGCGTTCACCTTTTGCGTCAGGTGGTGCGATCGCTCGCGCACAATTCGCATCGGTCACCGTAACGGAAAAATACGGTCCGACCGTGCACCATGGGGTCGGCTCGAGCACGCGCCCGGTTTTACGGCTTGCGCTCAAACGGCGTGCTCTCCCTTCCGCGCACCACAATGTCGAATTTGAACCCGAGCGACCAGCCCGGCTGGGTGCGATTCATTTCAAACCGGGCGATCATTCGTTGCCGCGCGCGTTCGTCCCGCACGGAATTGAAAATCGGATCGAATGGAAATAGCGGATCGCCCGGGAAATACATCTGCGTGACGAGTCGCGTCGCAAACGCGGTCCCGTACAGCGAAAAATGAATGTGCGCCGGGCGCCAGGCGTTCGGATGGTTCTCCCACGGATACGGCCCCGGTTTGATGGTGATGAAGCGATAGTTTCCCTGAGCGTCCGTCAGCGTGCGCCCGGCGCCGGAAAAATTTGGATCGATCGGCGCCTGATGCTGGTCGATCCGATGGCGATACCGCCCGGCGGCATTGCACTGCCAGAGTTCGATTAGCGCGTTCGGCACCGGACGTCCGTTGTCGTCCAGCACGCGCCCGCCGACGCTGATTCGTTCCCCCAGCGGCTCGCCCGCGTGCTGCCGCGTCAGGTCGTTGTCCGTTTCGCGGACATCGTTGTGCCCGAAAACAGGCCCGGTGATTTCTGAAAGCGTGTGCGGAAGAACGATCAGCGGCCTGCGGGGCGCCCGCGAAAGCGTCAAGCGATACGGTGGAAACAGAAATACTGGCTGCGACCGACGTGTATACCGGCGATACGGAATGATGAGCGAAGACTCCGGCGCGGCGTGCGGCCCAGGAGATTTCGCCTTGGATGACTTGCGCGCGATGGGAGGCTCCGCCAAAAGCACTTCATTATGCCTGCGGTGCTGTGAGGCATCAAGCCGCGAGGGCTTTGCGCAGTCGTTCAAACGTCGTCGAGAGTTCTTCCGGCTCGACGCGCGTTTCGCCAGTGACGGTCATGAAATTGGCGTCGCCGCCCCAGCGTGGAAGCACATGCAGGTGCAAATGGCCCGTCACCCCCGCACCGGCCGCGCGGCCGAGGTTCATGCCGAGGTTGTAGCCTTCGGGGCGATAGGTGTTGGCAAGAGCCGTCTGTACGCGCTGCGAGAGCCGCATCATCTCCGCGAGCGTATCGGGATCGGTTGCCGCGAAATCGGCTATGTGCTCGTAGGGAACGACCATCACATGGCCGCTGGTATAGGGATAGCGATTCAAGATGACGAAATTCTTCGCGCCGCGCAGAACAATCAGGGTTTTCGGGTCGTCATTGGCAGCGAGGGCGTCGCAGAAAATGCAGCGGTCGTCCTTCGACGCGTCGGCGATGTAGCGATATCGCCACGGCGTCCACAAATAATCCATCCCGCTTAGTCCTGCGCGCCGGACCCGGCCGCATGCGGATTGTTGACGTAGTCCTTCAGTTCCTTGCTGGGCTTGAAAAAGGGGATCTTCTTCGGCGGGACTTCCACTTTCGCCCCGGTCTTCGGATTTCGCCCGGTGCGACCGCGTCGCTGCCGCGTGCGGAAACTGCCAAAGCCGCGAATCTCGATCTTGTCGTCAGACTGGAGCGCCGCGATGATGCTCTCGAAGATGGTCTCCACGACCGCCTCGGATTCCTTGCGCGACAACTCGGTGGCCCGCTCGACCTCTCCGACGAGATCGGCCTTGGTCATCGTATGTTCTTTGTTTTCCTGCTCTCCCGCAGCTTCTGCCATCGGATGAGAGCCTCCTCTCGCGACTACTGATTATCGTGGGCCGACTGCGCGCCGGGGCTTCGCGTCTAACGATCTTGGCACATCATGTAAGCCGCCGCAAGGTAAACGCCTTATTTCGCTTGCGTAGGCAGTCCTACGACGACTGCAGCTTTGCGCGGACCGCATCGCCGATCGTGGCCGTCGGCGACGATTTCGCAGTGCGGAACGACTTGATCTCTTCGCGTTCGACCTGCTTCTGCGCTGCTCGAAAGCTCAGGCTGATTTTGCGTTGCTCCGGCTCGAGCCGCAGTATTTTGAAATCGTACTCCTGGCCCGCCGTCAATACGGCAGTCACGCGCGCGTCTCGCGGAGCTTTCGACTTTTCGCGGTCGCCCTTGGGCCGCCGCTCCTCGATTTCCGAGACGTGGCACAGGCCCTCGATGCCTTCAGCGAGCTCCACGAACGCGCCAAAATCCGTGGTGCGCGCGACTTTTCCCTTGAGGACATCGCCGAGCTTGTGGTCCTTGAACCAGTTCGCCCAGATGTCGTTCATCTGCTTGATGCCCAGCGAAAGGCGGCGGTTCTGCGAATCCACTTTCAGCACTTTCGCCTCGACCGCTTCACCCTTCTTGAATTTCTCGCTGGGATGCTTGATGCGCTCGGTCCAGCTAACGTCGCTGATGTGGATCAACCCTTCCATGCCTTCTTCGAGTTCCACAAACGCGCCGAACTCCGCCAGGTTGCGGATGCGGCCGTTGACAATCGCGCCAACGGGATATTTCTGCGCGGCCGCTTCCCAGGGATCGGGGAGCAATTGCTTCATGCCGAGCGAAATTCGCCGCTGGTCCGTTTTCACGTCGAGCACCACCACGTCCACTTCGTTATCCGTCTTGACCATTTTCGAGGGGTGCTTCACATGTTTCGACCAGCTCATCTCACTGACGTGCACCAGGCCTTCGACGCCCGGCTCGATCTGCACAAAAACGCCGTAGTCCGTGACGCCGACGACTTTTCCGTGCACGCGCGTTCCCGTGGGAAATCTTTCCGGCACGGTGGCCCAGGGATCGGGTAGGAGTTGCTTCCTGCCCAGCGAAATGCGCTGTTTTTCCTTGTCGAATTTCAGGATTTGGACCTGAATTTCCTCGCCGGGTTTCACGATCGAGGTCGGATGCGGCGCGCGTCCCCACGCGAGATCGCTGACGTGAAGAAGGCCGTCCATGCCGCCAAGGTCCACGAAAATTCCGTAGTCCGTCACGTTCTTTACGCGGCCCGTCACCACGGCACCTTCGGAAAGGGTTTCCGCCAGCGCGTCGCGCATGGCCTTCTGTTCGTCCTCCAGAATCGCGCGCCGGCTGACTACCACATTGCCGCGCTTGCGGTTCAGTTTCAGGACGCGTACTTCGATTTCGCGGTCCTTCCAGGATTCCAGATCGTGCACCGGCCGCAACTCGATTTGCGAAGCGGGCAAAAACGCGCGCACCCCGATATTCACTACCAGGCCGCCCTTGATTCGTTCGTTGATCTTGCCCGTGACGTTGGTGTGTTCGCGGTAGGATTTCTCGATGCGCTCCCAGACCCGGCGGCGGTGCGCGCGCACGTACGATAGCAGGACGTAACCGTCCTTCCGCTCGTGCAGCCGCTCGACTTCGATCGTCTGGCCTGCGCCGAATTCGATGGGTTCGCCGGAATCGAGGAATTCCTGTGCGGGGACCAGCCCTTCAAACTTTCCGCCCACATCCACGACCACGCCGGCCTCCGTCACCGCCAGGACGCGTCCTTCGAAAATCTCACCTTCGCTCGCCGTTGGCGGAGTCGAAAACTGATCCAACAGCTGGTCCATCGTTTCGGTCGTTTCGGCCTCGGCTTGCTCTTCAGCGGTGGGAGATTCAGCCGCCGGAGCGGCTTCGGAGGTTGCGACTGCCGTGTCATGATTCTCAACTGCCGTGGCGGTCTCGGCGCCGCTGGAGTTTGCCTCGGTGGCTGCCGGGACCGTCTCAGACACTGGATCAGTCGAAGGGCTGGGCGCCATCTGCGCTCGGGCGACGGCAGTTGCTGCGCCGGTCGCGCCTTGCTGCGGGGAGATTCCCGCGGGGATTTCCGGAGTCGAATTCACCGACTCGGGTTGAGCCGGGGTCGTTTCAATAGCAGACGGTTGTGGGTTGTTGTCGAGTTCGGGTGACATGAAGAGCGGCCTCCGTACGGATTCGTGCCCTGTTTGCCAAAAGCGATGCCTTGGCTACTCCACCCTACTGGGGGCTAGAGCAAAGAAGGGGATAAAGCGCCCACGCTCGACGCTGTTACCGCAGAAATCATACCCGCCCACTTTGCGCGTTGTCAATCAAACCGAGGGTCAGCACGCCAGTGCTCTTCGAGTGCTCGCCCGTGCCAGTCGCGTTGTGCGGCGGGGAGGATATGCTAAAGTTGCGAGCCGATGCGGATCTTCGTTCTCGGGGCGGGCGGCACGGGCTCCTTGCTGGCACATCTGCTCGAGCGCCAGGGACATACCGTCTGGTGCGGCGATCGCGACCCGGAACGCGCGCGGCGGTTTCTGGGCAAGAAGAGCACGATCAAAGTGGTCGAAGCGAACGCCCGGAATCTCTGGTCCATCGTTCGCGCGGGCCGCGGCGCGAACTTGGTTGTCAACGCGTCGCCCGCCGTGTTCAATAAGATTATCCTGCGCGCCGCGCTGCGGCTGCGCGCACATTACCTCGACCTGAACTCGCACCTGACGCGGCATCCGTTCCGACCCGAGCAATTTCGCTTTCACAAGCAATTTGTGGCCAAGCATCGCGCGGCACTGATCTGCACCGGCGCCGCGCCGGGACTTACCAACCTGCTCGCTCAGCGCGGCTCGGAACTGCTCGATACGGTCGAGGCCGTGCACATTCGCCTGTTCGAGAGCACGGAGAGCCAGGACCCGGTCTCCACCTGGTCGGCCGACGTCGCATATGACGCGGCAATTTCGCGCCCGCGAGTCTATCGCCATGGACGATTCTCGCTGGCCAAGCGGTTCGACGAGCGCGAAAAGTTCCGCTTTCCGCCGCCCATCGGCGAAGTACCGGTATATTTGGCCGCGCAGGATGAAGTGTGCATGCTGCCCTACGTAATCAAGGTCCGCGACATGGACGCCAAAATCGGCGGCAACGATTTCGACCGTTTGCGGCGATGGTATCGGCAGGGGAAACTGAACCGTTCGGCAGGAATCGTGCGCAAGCGTTTTCCGGAGACTCTGACGCCGCGCCGGGTCGCCAAGCTGATTCGCCAGGGCGTGCTTGAAAATGCGCGCTTTGCCGCCGTCGTTCTGGTGCGCGGCGTGAAGGGCGACCAGCCGCTCCTGCTGCGCTGGGATGCCAGCTTTCCCACGCTCTATCAGATTCGCCAGCGCGGCCTGGTTTCCACTCCGATTGCCTACGCCACTGCTCACCTCGCTGCGATTTTCGTCAAACATTTTCCGCGCGATTCCGCGGGCGTCGTCGGCCCGGAATCGCTCCCCGCGGAAACTCGCCGCGCCATACTGGCAGGCGCGCGATCGCGCGATTTCCGCATCACGCTGAAAACCACGCGTCTCAAGCACCACGAAGATGACGAGTTCGAGTGGCATCGCTAGGGGAATCATGCCCAAAAGCAAAATCAACTTCGACACGGTGCGGAGGATCGCACTCGAATTGTCGGGCGTGGGGGACAGCACAGCGTACGGGAACCTGGCGCTGAAGGCGCGCGGCAAGCTCCTGGCGTGTGTCCCCACCCATCGCTCGGCCGAACCCGGCTCGCTTGTCGTCAAGGTGGATTTCGACGAGCGAGCGGAGCTGCTCGCCGAGGCCCCCGATGTTTACTACCTGACGGAACACTACGTCGGCTACTCCTGCGTTCTAGTTCGCCTGTCTCGCGTCAGTCCTGATGTGCTGCGGGACTTGCTCGGCATGGCCTACAAGTTTGTGACCCGCAAACCTTCGTCGCGCTCGCCGGCGCGGAAGCGCCGAAAGCTTGCGCCAAGAAAGTGAATCGCCCCCCTAGGCATCGGCGTTTGACCCCATGCAATTTGCCCCGGTATAATTGAAAACTCGGCTGGACCCGAATACGCTGCAGGGAAACCCCGAACAAGATTTCAGGAGCACTCATGCTGAAGGCAACACTCTTGCGCGCGGGAATGATCATCAAGCACGACGGCGACCTCTATTCGGTCTATAGCGTGGACCATCGCACGCCGGGAAATAAGCGCGCCGCCATGGCGACCAAGATGCGTAACCTGCGCAACGGTTCCATGATTGACCACCGGTTCCGCGCCGAGGAATTTCTCGACAAGGTTACGGTGGACGAAATCGATTTCGACTACCTCTATAGCGACGGCGAAGGCCACCACTTCATGAACACGCAGAACTACGAGCAGCTCGCCCTGCAAAACGACATTGTCGGAGACACGAAGGACTATCTGATCCCCAACATGCCGGTGAAAATCGAGTATTACGACGAGAAACCCATCGGCGTGCTGATTCCCGACACAGTTGACCTCACGGTTGTGGACACCGAGCCCAGTATCCAGAAAGCAACCGCCAGCTCCGTGATGAAGCCGGCGAAGCTTGAAACGGGCCTGGTCATCAACGTACCGCCATTCGTTGGCACCGGCGACAAAGTGCGCGTGGATACCACCGAAGGCCGCTACATTCAGCGCGTGCAGTGACGATGCGATCAGAATCGTCATCCCGAGTCCGCCGCCGCGGATCCGAGCGAGCTCTCTTGACCTAAACTTCGATGCGGCTTATCGCAGCGATCCTCGGGCTTCTCTTCGCAGCTTCCGCGTACGTGGCAAGTTCCTCGCAGCAAACTGAAATTTCTCCACCGCCGGCGCCATCGCGCGCCGACGAGCGTCCCCTGCCAGACATTCCGACTCTACTTCGCGATATCGGCAAGAATCAGCGCGCCCTCGAAGACCTTCGCAAGCTGTACACCTGTCACCTGTCGGAGGAACAAGACAAAACGGATTCCGACGCCAAGGTGAGATCACGCTCCGTGAAGGATTACGACGTGTTTTATATCGGCGATGAACAGATCCTGCACTTGCTCGCCAAAGACGGCAAGCCGCTCGCGAGCGACGAAAAGAAAGACGAAGACGACAAATTCAACAAGCACTACGACAAGCTGAAAAAGAAACAGGCCGAGCTCGCGGGCGATCCCAAGAAACAAGCGAAGCAAGAGGAAGAGGACGAAGCGCAGCTTTCCGATTTCCTGCGCGCCGAGCTTTTCACCAACCCACGCCGCGAGACATTTCGCGGCCACGAAGTGATCGCCTTCGACGTAAACGGCAATCCGGACTACAAGCCGAAAAAACGCATCGACAGCATTATCCAGAAACTTTCCGGCGTCATCTGGGTGGACGAACAGGCGCGTGAAATCGTGCGCCTGGAAGCGCATTTCGCCGAAGGCGTGAAAATCGGCGGAGGCCTGGTCGCTTCGCTGCAGAAGGGTTCGAATTTCGTTTTCGAGCAGGAAAAAATCAACGAGGAAGTCTGGCTGCCGTCCTACGCGGAGGTGCACTTCGCCGGCCGCATCGTCTTCGTGAAGCTTAAGCAGGACTTCGTCGACCGCTATTCTGATTACAAGAAGTTCCGCGTGGACACAACGCTGGGTTCCACTACTTCTCGAGATTGATGGCACGCCTGAGCCGCGCAGAGAGCGCGGGTGCGCTCTCTGCGGGCGGTTTGTGTTTAAAGACGCGGTGAAAAATCGCATCCACGGCCTGCAATTGGCGCCGCAAGTCGAACGTATGCGCGAGGGCTTTTTTGTTGAGGAACTTCTTGACATGCGCGTCTTTAGCGATGCGGTCGGTGAAACTCGTTTCCGACTCCCACGCGGCCATCGCGTGACCCTGCACCCACTTGTAGGCGTCTTCGCGGGGCGCGCCGTGCTCCACCAGGTCCTGCAGAAGCTGTCCGGAAAAAACCAGGCCCTGGGTGGCGTCAATGTTGCGGCGCATGCGCTCCGGAAATACCTTCATATTCGCGACGATTTCGTTCATGCGGTGCAGCATGTAGTCCACCAGGATCGTCGAATCAGGCAGGATCACGCGCTCGACGGAGCTGTGCGAGATATCGCGTTCGTGCCAGAGTGCGATATTTTCATAGGAGGCAAGAGAGTTGGCCCGCACCACGCGCGCGAGGCCACAAACCTGCTCGCTCGAAACTGGATTACGCTTGTGCGGCATGGCCGAGCTGCCGCGCTGCTCGCCGCCGAAAGGCTCCTCGACTTCGCGGACCTCGGTGCGCTGCAAGTGCCGAATCTCCGTCGCCACGCGCTCCAGCGATGCCGCGAGGATGGCAAGAGCCGAAAGATATTGCGCGTGGCGGTCGCGTTCGATTACCTGCGAAGTGATCGGCGCGGTAACCAGACCCAAGCGCGCACAGATTTTATGCTCGATATCCGGGCCGAGATGCGTGCAGGTGCCTACGGCACCCGAGATTTTCCCCACGGCCATCTCGCGCGCCGCAACCTCAAACCGCGCGGCATCGCGACGGTTTTCCGCATACCAGTTCGCGACCTTCAGGCCGAAGGTGATCGGCTCGGCGTGGATGCCGTGCGAGCGGCCGATTTCGGGCGTGTCCTTGAACTCCCACGCGCGCCTTTCGAGCGTCTCACCAAACCGCGTAATCGCTTTTCCGATCAGCCGGGAGGCTTCGCGGACCAGCAGAGCCTGCGCCGTATCGACCACGTCGTTTGAAGTGAGCCCGTAATGCAGCCAGCGCGCGACATCGGGATCGCCCACGGATTCCTGCACGACGATGGTGAATGCAATCACGTCGTGTCGGACTTTGGCCTCGACCTCGTTGATGCGCGCCACATCCACGCGCGCCCGCTCGCGCAGTTTCCGAGCGGCTGGTTTCGGGACGATTCCAGCGTCGGCGAGCGTTTCCGTCGCCGCCAGCTCGACGTCCAGCCACTTCTGGAATTTATTTTCCTCGCTCCAGACGCGGCCCATCTCCGAACGCGTATACCGTGCGATCAATTTCGGCTCCCTGATTTCGATCTTTTGGAGGGGAACATCCCTGCTCCATGATACCCGAGAAGCGATTTGCCCCGCTCGAAATGTGTGACACTTGGTAGGTACCGCTGTCCTTTGTTTTCAATGACTTGAGTCAAGATTTGCGTAGCACCGTGGGTCGAGCAAATGGTGGTGAAAATGGGAGGCGGCGAGGCATGGAATTGCGTTTTGCGCGGTGCGGCACGATCAATGCCAGCACGTCGTCAAATGATTTGAGGCGGCAGCGCCTGTGGGTTTTTGTTGCGGTTGACGCGCAATGGATTTCGCACCGCGAGGTTCTCCGCGTCGCCCTTCGACATCTCAGTCAGAAGCGTGTTGCTTCCAAACGAATGAGCTACAGGAATCGTTACAACTCAAACGGGCCGAGTGGGACGTGCTGGCTGGCGATGTGGAGCGTGCCGCGGAAGGCGAATTCGGCGGGACGGCGGTTCAGCGCTTCTTCCGCAGAGATGCGCGCGACTTCGGGATTGTTGTTCTGTTCGGATAGGTGCGCGAGGACGACGTGCCGCGCGCGGCCGTCAAAAACTTCCGCATCGGCCAGAAATTCACTGACGATCGCGTTCGAAAGATGTCCGGTGCGGCTCATCACGCGCTGCTTGATATGCCACGGGTACGGCCCGACCTTGAGCATTTCGAGATCGTGGTTCGATTCCAGGATCAGGAAATCAGCTTCGCGCAGGTGTTGCTTCACGAGTTCCGGCAGGTAGCCGAGGTCCGTGACGATGGCGACCTTTGTGCCGTTCATGCGGAAAGCGTAACCGACAGGATCGGCAGCGTCATGCGGAATCGCGAAGGGATTGATTTCGATATCGCCGATTTGGAAGCGCTCGCCTGGACGGATGTGCTCGACGCGCTCGATGGTGGCTTTCTTTCCCGGTTTTTCAGGATCGTCCGCGTACATCTTCACGATCTCGCGGTGCGTCGGCTCGGTCAGGTACGCGGGGCAGTCCCACATGCGCGCAAGTTGCGCGACGGCGGTGGAATGGTCGGAATGCTCGTGCGTGATCAGGATGGCGTCCACGCGCTCCGGCTGCGGGCGGCCCAGCACTTCGAATCTTCGCAGGATTTCCTTGCGGCCCAAACCAGCGTCAATGAGGAGGGTCGTGCGCTCCGTTTCGAGCAACGTCGCGTTACCCGTGCTGCCGGAAGCGAGAATAGATATGCGGAACGAGATGCGGAGTCTCTCCGCAAGGGATGATGGCAAAGTGGGGCGGCTGCGTCAAAGGAAAAAGGAAGCCACGGAGCCACAGAGGCGTGGAGAAAACGAAATGTTGGAGATGAAAGGCACGGAGTTTGGTTGACGGCGCCTCTGACCTGTCGCACCTTCATTCCAGCGCGAAGATCGCCCCTGCGTCGCTTCCCATTGCCGCTGCTTCCGGTCGGCGGCATCCGTTTCCTTAAGATCGTTGTCGGACACGCGTTCGATCGAAAGTGAATGCGTGGAAATCTGATTCTCGGGCACTAACGCGTCGATCCAGCCTTTCAGAATTCGGTCAGCGACCCGCATGTTTTCCGCATACGCGGCATCGTTCGTCGGTCCGTAGTTGTGGTAGCCAACCGTAATCGAAACTGCATCCGCGAGCACCTCGACGGAGCTGTCCGCCGTCAGTTCGATCGTGCGATTCTCGCGATCGACCTGTACCTGCCGGGCCGCTCCGACGCTCGCGCCGACCAGACACAGGAGTACTACCGAGGCCCAGATCCGCGTGTTCCTACGAGCCCGCTCGAAGGGACAATGGACCCGCTCTGGATGACTTGAATCCTCGATTGGTTGGTTCGAGGAATTGGAGCCGCTAAAACGCGAGTTGTTCCTCAGTGAGCTGAAAGCCGTTGAGGTTCCCGACGACGCTGGCGGCGATGCGACCAGGCTGGAAAAGCTCCTGCGCAATCTCCTGGACTTGTTCCGCGGTGACCGCTTCGAGCATGGTGATCAGCTCTTGCGATGTGAAGTGGCGATCGAAATAGATGTGGTAGCGCGCGAGGTTGCTCATGCGCGCGCCACTTCCTTCGAGTGCGAGGAGCGTCGCGCCCTTCAGATGATCCTTCGCGCGCCGCAGCTCTTCGGCTTCAATCGGCTCGTCCCGCATCTTGCGGAATTCCCCGAGCACGGACTGCACCACTTTGTCGGCGGTGTCGAGAGACGTGCCCGCATAGACCGAGAGCACGCCCACGTCTCGATAGGGATTCAGATCGCTGAAAATCGAGTAGGCCAGGCCCTGCCGCTCGCGAATGTTTTGAAACAGCCGCGACGACATTCCGCCGCCCAGAATATTGTTCATCACCGAAACGATGAAGCGCCGGTGATCGGTGAGCGGCAGCGAGGGAACGCCGAGGCAAACGTGCACCTGCTCGAGTTCGCTCTTGGTGCGCAACGTGATGTGCGGCGAAGGCACGGGCTTCGGGTCCGTGAATCCGTCCTCCGCGCGCGGAAGCTTCGAAAAACGGGCGGCGACCAAGTCCACAAGCTCCGCGTGGCTCAGATGGCCCGCTGCGGTGATGACCAGTCGATTCGACGCGTAGCACTGCTGAAACCAGGCTTCGAGCGTATCGCGCGTGAATGCCGAAACCGTTTCCGGCGTACCGAGAATCGGTCTGCCGAGCGCGTGCGGATGCCAGAAATTCTGCGTGAAAAGCTCGTGGACGAGATCCTCTGGATTGTCCTGCGTCATGCGGATTTCCTCGAGCACCACGGATTGTTCGCGCGCGATATCGCCGGCGGCAAATTTCGGATCGAGGACCATGTCCGCGAGGATGTCGAAAGCCTTCGCGAGATGCTCGTCGAGGACCCGTGTGTTGAAGCAGACGATTTCCTTGGACGTAAACGCGTCGAGCATTCCGCCGAGGCGGTCAATCTCGCGCGCGATGTCTTCCGCGGTGCGCCGCTGCGTGCCCTTGAACACCATGTGTTCGATGAAATGCGAGATGCCGTTGATCTCGGGCCGCTCGCGCCGCGATCCCGACCGCAGCCAGATTCCCACCGAGACGGAGTGGACGTGCTCCATCGGCTCCGTCAGGACCACCAGTCCATTGGGGAGAATTTCCTTATGCACCGTATGAGTCGTGTTCGACATGTTCATTTCTATTCTTGCACGCCGCTGCGGTGAATGTCATTCCAAGCGGCGAAAGCGTTGTGCAATTCTTCGCGTGGTATGATGACTTCAATATGTCCTCGCAAACCTCCAACGTCAGCGTAAATCTGCTTGGGAAGTCAAGGGAAGAGCTCCGGGAATTCCTGCAAACGCTCGGCGAGCAGGCATATCGCGGCGCGCAGATTTATCACGCGCTGTATGCCGAGCGGCGATTCGATTTCGGCGCGATGACGAATTTGCCGGCGGCGCTGCGCGAGCGCCTGTCGCGCAATGCAGCCATCGCGCTTCCGCAGGTGGCGCGCCGCTATCTATCGCCAGACGGCACGGTGCGATACGTTCTCGCGATTGGCTCGGGGGAACGCGGCCTGGCCAAGTCCGCGAACATCGAAACCGTGTTCATGCCGGAGGAAAATCGCCAGACGATCTGCGTTTCGACGCAGGCAGGCTGCGCGGTGGACTGCCGATTCTGCCTCACGGCCACGCTGGGGCTGGTGCGCAATCTCACAGCGGGCGAAATCGCGGGGCAAGTGCTGGTCGCGCTCGAAGACAATCGTGCCGCGCTGAAGCCGCAGACCAACATCGTGCTGATGGGACAGGGCGAGCCCCTGCTGAACTACGACGCAGTAATGGCCGCCTTGCGAATTCTGCTCGATCCGAACGCCATCGCCATTTCGCCGAAGCACGCCACGCTTTCAACCAGCGGCGTCGTTCCCGGTATCGAGCAGTTGGGCCGGGAAAAAGTGCGGCCGAAACTCGCGATTTCGCTCAACGCATCGTCAGACCAGCAGCGCGACGAAATCATGCCCATCAACCGCAAGTATCCGCTCGACAAACTTCTCGAGGCTTGCCGGAACTATCCGCTCAGGACGTGGGAGCACCTCACGTTCGAATATGTCCTGCTCGGTGGGTTCAACGATTCGCCGGACGACGCGCGGCGTGTCGTCCGGCTGCTGGCGAACCTGCGCGCCAAAGTGAATCTGATCCCGTGGAATCCCGGCGACCTTCCTTACGAAAAGCCGGACGCAAAACGCGTGGCGGAATTCCGAACAATTCTCACCGACAAGGACGTGCCCGCCTTCGTGCGCGCCTCGCGCGGGCAGGACGTAATGGCCGCCTGCGGGCAGCTGGCGTTGCTTGAGTCAGCCGCATTTTCGTCAGCGCAGATTTCTCCGGCGCTCTAATTCCTGGCTACATCATCCCAATCGTAGCCATCATGCGGCCCGTGGGTCGCTCGCGGCGATAGCTGAACAAAAGATCGGTGCGGCAGGCGGTGCAGAAGCCGGAGGCCGACATTTGTGGCGCGGGGATGCCTGCACTGGCCAGGATTGCGTGATTGGCCGCGATCAGATCGAGATGAACGCGCAGCGGCGGAGGCGGGTGGCCCGGCGGCTTCATCGTGAGCCACGGCAGCCAGTTCGGGTCGTTTTCGCCGGAGGCGAGCGCCTCAAAAGGGCCATCGAACCATTCGCGGGCGTTCGAAAATTGCGCGTCGAAATCGCGCGCGACCTCCGACCCAACTTCGTAACAGCAGCGGCCGATGCCGGGACCGAGTGCGGCGACCACGTCTTCGGGCCGCGTGCCGAATTCCATCTGCATGCGTCCCAGCGTCTTCGCGGCGATGCGGCTCAGGGTGCCGCGCCATCCGGCGTGAATCGCGGCAATCGCATGCAGCTTCGTATCGGCAAGAAGGATGGGAATGCAGTCCGCCGTCTGCACGGCCAGCAGAAAGCCCGGATCGCGCGTGAAGAGCGCATCACCCTGCGGCGCGTCCTTTGCGCCAGCGTTCGATGAATCCACGCGATGCGCGGCATCGGAGTGAATCTGGCGCAGCGTGACAGCGCGCAATTTGTCCGCGCCAATTGCGTGGAAGAATTTCTTGCGATTGTCGAGGACGCGCGCGCGCGAATCCCAATCGGTAAAGCCGAGGTTCAGGACGCGATCATGCATGTTGCTTGGCGCGCCATCGCTGGTGGCGAGCTCGCTCACGCCAGCGAGGCGCGTGCTGAATCCGTGAACCAACCAATCGAGCGCAGCGAACACAGGCGCCTCAAGAATCCGCAATCCGCCCACCCGGCGCAAATTCCAGCCTGCCGGCCGCGACGCGCGTTTCCGGGGCAGCAATTTCTTTTTCGTGAGGGTAGTGGTCATTCTCCGCGGAATCGTCATTATAGGTATAATCGCGGGTCGTCGCAGATCAAGTTAACGAGACCCGGGGCCATGATCGTCGGACTAGGTCTGGACATCTCCGAAATTGACCGCATCGAGGCGGCCATCAACCGCCATGGCGCGCCGTTCCTCGAGCGGCTCTATACGCCTGCCGAAGTGTCCTACTGCGAGCGCCACAAGAACCGATTCGAGCGCTATGCCGCGCGATTCGCGGCGAAGGAAGCGGCCATGAAGGCGCTCGGAACTGGCTGGAGCCGTGGCGTTCGCTGGCGCGACATCGAAGTGGTCCGCGAACCGAGTGGCAAGCCTACGTTGCGCCTCGCTGGCGCCGCCCGCGACATCGCCGACGGGCTTGGCGTGAAGCACATTTCGCTCTCGATCACCCACAGCGGCAACCTCGCCCTGGCCCACGTTATTTTCGAAAGCTGAGCTGGGCCGGCTCGACGGCGCTTTCGTCAGTGCTGCCGTCTGTTTTCATCTGCACGTCGTGCCATTCGTTCGCGGGATGCTGCCCGGCGATCCGCACCTTCAGATAATTTCCCGTCAGGGCTTCGGTCCAACCGTCTCCGCCGCGGGCAAGCGTGAGTGCGCGCAGAGTGCGGCCGGCCTGGGCGGTTCGAAACGCAGCGGACTTCCTCTGCCCAAGTTCCCGCAGCGCGCGGGCGCGTTTGCGAATGGTGTGCAGCGGGACGGGATCGTCGAGCGCAGCCGCGGCCGTACCCGGTCGCGTGGAAAACGAAAACACGTGCAGGTAGGTGAATGGCAAGAGCTCGATCAATTCGGCGGTGGCTTGAAAATCAGCATCTGTCTCGCCCGGAAATCCCACGATTACGTCCGCGCCGATGGCCGCGTCGGGCAGCAGGCGGTGGATCAGACTCACGCGCTCGGCATAATGCGCCGTGCGGTACCACCGATGCATCGAGCGCAAGATGCGATCGGAGCCGGATTGCAGCGGAATATGAAAATGCCGCGCCAGGCGACTTGAGGAAGCCACCAGCGTTACGAAATCCTGTGTGACGCCCTGCGGCTCAATGGAGCTGAAGCGCAGTTGCTCGATACCGGTCTCGCCTACTATTCGCTGAACGACATCCGCGAGCGCCGCGCGCGGAACGAGGTCGCGGCCATAACTTGCCAGGTTGATGCCGCTCAGGACGATCTCGCTCGCGCCCGCTGCACAGAGCATGCGCACTTCGCGGACCACGGCATCCGGCGACAGGCTGCGGGTGCGCCCGCGAACAAACGGAATCACGCAATACGAACAGCGATTGTTGCAGCCATCCTGAATTTTCAGGATGGGCCGCGTGCGGTCTCCTGCCATCAGCGTGGCAGGCGCGATCTGCACGGCGGATTCCGCGAAGATGTCCCCCGTCAAAATCTTCGCCGGGCCGCGCGCGAGCGACATAGGGTCCCCTTCGAGATCCGCCACGGGGACAAAATCCGTGCTTCGGCTGCGCGCTCCGAGCCCGCGAACGATTTCCGGGATCTCCGGCTGATGAGAATTCCCGACCACCCATGCCACGCCCGGCATGACGGCCATTTCCTCCGGCGCGCGTTGTGCGTAACATCCGGTAACGACGATTCGCGCCTGGGGGTTTGCGCGATGAATCTTGCGCACCGCTTCGCGCGCCTGAGAATCCGCCGCTGCCGTGACGGTGCAGGTATTCAGCACCACTACGTCGGCCAAGGAGTGCTCGCCGACAAGCGTCAGGCCGCCCGTGAGCATCTCGCGGCGAAGCGCGGCGGTATCCGCTTCTGTGGCGCGACAGCCAAAATTCTCAATCGAAAAAGTAGCCATGTGGCTTGGAGTGTTTCCGAAGCTCGAGCGCAGGAATTATACCAGCGAACTGCGAAGCTTCGTATTTTCAGCAGGTGGAGCTCGGGTGCCCGGTGCGGCGTTAGGCGCCTACGCCGCGGCGTTGATAGCAGAGGAGAATCAGATCGGCCCGGCGGCGCACTCCAAATTTAGCGAGCAGGTTCGAAACATGAAACTTAACGGTGCGTTCGGAGATGTGCAGACGGTCCGCTACTTCCTTGTTGGCTAGGTTTTCGAGCAGGCCGCTGAGGACCTCTTGCTCCCGCCGGCTGAGTTCGTTCGGCGAGTCCACGCGCAAACGGCGCCCCTGCGTGGCGCTTAGGATCGAATCCACGAAGCGCGAAAGGACGGGCCGCGAGACCCATATGCCTCCGGCGGCGACTTGCGGCAGCGCGCGCGGGAGCTGCTCGCGGGCCTCGGCGTACGTCAAGATTCCCTTAGCGCCTTGGCGAAGCAGGGCGAAGCTGTCCGTCTCCTTGAGATTGTCGCCGACGACCAGAAGCCTTGCACTTGCAAAGCGGTCGAGGATATTGCCGAGCAACGCCCCGGTTGCCTGGCGGGCGGCATGGGCGTCCACCACATATACGGCTGCCTTGGGCACGTCGAGGTTTCGAAGATCCGGAGCCAGCATCGAATCCAGCTGCTTGGACGTGATCTGGAAGCCTGAATCCTCGAGCAAGCGATGGAATTCGTCGAGAACCATCGGATGCGGCGAGAGCAGACAGACCTTTAGATTTGACTTGCCGTTTGCTTTGGCCATCCTGAATTTAGGCTAGCCGAATTGAAGGGCAGGGGCAAGGCGGAGAACACGGATGATTTCATACCAGACACGGGCGAGCGCCGCAGAGGGGGGTACGATCGTCACCAGAAGCGATAGGTCGAGTGAACGGCAGCCCTGCCGACAACGTCAAATCTCTGACGTCGGCGACTCTGAGGGAAAAACTTCGCCGGAATCCTGCTTTCGCCGGGGGCGCTTGGCGGGAAGGCCCGCCTGTCGAACCTTATAGAGCAGGGCGCGATAGCTGATTTTCAGTACTTCGGCCGTTCTGCGGCGGTTCCAGTGGTTCGCTTGGAGAACCTTGAGAATGACGTCGTGTTCCATGCGCCGCGTTACCTGCTGGGCGATGCGTTTGAGGGGAATGTTGCCGTCTTCGTTGGTCTCGTACGCGAAATGGAACGGCGCTCTTTCTGTGCGCTCGGAGTAAAAGGTCTCTTCGGAACCCAGGACGACATAGCGGGCCATGCAGTTTTCGAGTTCGCGAACGTTTCCCGGCCAGTCACGCTGTTTCAACAGGTGAAGCGTCTCCTTCGACAGAGGGGGCGCCTCCCGCTCGAATCGCCGATTGAACTGCTGGCGAAGGTAGTCGACTAGATAAGGAATGTCGTCACGGCGCTCGCGGAGCGAGGGAAGCGTGATGCTGATCACGTTGATACGATAGAAAAGATCGGATCGGAAGCCGCCACCTTCGATTTCGCGCGCGAGGTTGCGGTTCGTCGCGCAAATCACGCGGGCGTCCATGCGCTTTTCTTCATGATCTCCGATGCGCGTGAAATGTCCGTCTTGCAGGACATGGAGCAGCTTCGCCTGCAAGCTGGCGTCGAGTTCGGCGATCTCATCCATGAAAAGCGTGCCGCCTTGAGCCATTTCCATGCGCCCGGGCTTCATGGCGTTTGCGCCGGTGAACGCGCCCTTCTGAAAACCAAACAGTTCGCTTTCAAGCAGGGTGCCCGGAATTGCGGGACAATTGACCTTTACAAAAGGGCCGTCGCGCCACGGCGAGGCGTGATGGATGAAATGGGCTAAGACCTCTTTGCCGGTCCCGCTTTCACCGAGAATCAAGATGGGTACATTCAGGCCGGCGGCTCGCTCGACCTTTTGCCGGACCGACTGCATCGCTTGCGAAGGTCCAAAGAAGATGTTGTCGGGCGGCAGTTCGGCTCGATTAACGGGCGGGTCTGGCTTGAGTGAGGCCGCAGATGCCATTCGGGTCAAAGGCTCGAAAGCTGAGCCAAAATTCTCCTGCAATATACTTTGCACCTCGGACACCAAACGCCGAACCATCGGCGCCCGGCGCGCGGTTTTGTCCGGAAGCCTGGAATTTAGCTATCGCTCTGATTCCATGGGCGTTCTGGTTTCGATTGGGTTCGAGCTAGCGACTAGGACGAACTGCAGCGGTCTGGGTTTTCAGTCAAAGTACCTGAAAAATGTTAGCACTTAAGGGAATCGGTGTTCCCAGCTGCACGTCGGAGGTTCGCCAAGGGCTTTGATCGCAACGTTTCAGAGGGGGCATTGCAGAGCCCGCACGGTCGCAGGTTCGAGAGCCAGGAAAAACAGCGGAAGGATCGATTGCTAGACTACGAAGGGCCGGAATCATTTCGATCCGGCCACTCGTCGCGCGATCAGCGTCTTAGATGCGGGGGCCTTCGCCGCGCACGATATCGTAGCGCTCGATGACCGCGGCGACGCCGATCGTTTCGTGATCGTCGTCGGCGCGCTTGTCCACGCGAATCACCCGGCCGTGCGCCCGCACGAAGACCTCGGAACCGCGGGTAATTTCCGCGGGCAGGGTCAGCGTAAAATCGACCTCGGAACCCGGAGTCAGGTCATCCTGCATCGTAAAGTACACTCCGCGCGTCGAGATATCGCGAGTCTGGCCGCTGTGCGAACGCGGTTCCCTATTGATCGGCATGCGGATATTGACAGGCAGAGATAGATCGTACCGCCGAGCTAAGCGACGTTCTGTCATTCCCGATGCTCCCTCAGGACTGGATTGAAGTCTCTCGTGCTCTCTACAAACAGAATCAGCAATCCCTCTTCCAAAGGCCGAGTGCGATGCCATCGGTGCCCTTGGTCGAGGGTCGAGCCAACCTCGCGCAATCGTCCCCGGTATCAGACGCTTGCACGATCAACAACTCCTTTGTAAACAACAAAGTACTTTTTTCATTTATTAGCAGTGGCGGCGACCACTCGATTCACACGCAACACGTTTTTCGCGTGCGACCTGTTTCGGCGGGAATACTAGACCAAGGAAAGGTGTGAAGGGTAGTGCTATTTCGAAGCCTGTGCTCTACTTATGCAACAGTTTGCAGGGAACCAGGACTACGCGCCCGCCCACGACTCACTGAACTTTTGGAGTCGAGTTTCGGCAGGCACGAGTGACCGCTGGACAGACCTCGACGGATTCGTAGTACGCCCGAGAGATCGAGCCTTGTTAAGAGGAATGAACACCCGGACCAGTCGGAGCCACTTCCTCGACCGCTTCTTTAGGCTGTTCCGATTTTGCGACGGCTTCTTTCGCTGCCGCAGCTGCTTTCGCCGCTTCCTTTGCCGCTGCGGAGCGGGAGCCCCGGCCGGAGTCTAGATTGAACTGGCGCATCTTATAGAGCAACGCCTTATAACTGATCCCCAGCATGCGCGCTGCGTCCTTGCGGCACCAGTTCGTCTTCTCGAGCGCGCCGGCGATCGCTTCCATTTCCGCTTCGTCCTTCAGACCACGTACGAGCGCCTTGAGACCTTGTTCCTTTGCCGGGGGCGCTTCGGCGCGGGGAGTGGTGCGCTGCTGCTGGCCGGTCATCTCGAGAAGCTCGCGGAAGCTGCCCTCATCGTCTTCAAGTATCACGTAGCGCTTAACGAAATTCTCAAGTTCGCGGAGATTACCAGGCCACGGATAGCGCCCCGCCGCTTCGAGCAGGCTCTTTGACGGGTCGGGCGCCTGTTTCTGGTATTTCTCGCTGTACTTTGTCAGGAAATGGCGGAACAAAAGCGGGATTTCCGAGGTGCGCTCCCGCAGCGGCGGAATGTGGAGTGAGAGGACGTTCAAGCGGTAGTAAAGATCTTCGCGGAAACGGCCCGTGCGCATCCCCTCCTTAACGTCCATGTTCGTTGCGGCGAGCACGCGGACATCCACGTTGACGACCGATCGCGCGCCTAGGCGGGAATACTGGCCGTCCTGGAGTACGTGTAGGAGTTTGGCCTGGAGGTGGGGGCTCATCTCTGCGATTTCATCGAGGAAAATAGTGCCCTTGTTCGCAAGTTCGAATTTGCCGGGTTTTGCACGCACGGCACCGGTGAAAGCGCCTTGCTCGTAGCCGAAAAGTTCCGATTCGAGCAACTCGCCTGGCAGCGCGGCGCAATTCACCTTGATGAATGGCTGCTGCTGGCGTTTCGAGCGGAGATGAATCATGCGCGCAACGACCTCTTTCCCAACCCCGCTTTCGCCGCTGATGAAGATCGGCACGTCCACCGGCGCGATCTGCATGATCTGCTGGCGGATCTTGATCATTTGCGGGCTGGCGGCCAGGAACGAGATGTCCTCGGTCAGGGCCTCGCAATATTCCCGCAGAGCCTGGTTTTCGGTGCGAAGCTGCTGCTTCTGCTTGCACTTCAGGAACGCCGCATCCAGTTCGGGTTTTTCAAACGGCTTGGTCAGATAATCGAGCGCGCCTATTCGGATGGCTTCGACAACCGTCGTCACTTCGTTCGTGCACGAGAGCATGATGACGTTTAGCGCGCGGTCCAACTTCATCAATTGCCGCAGCGTCTCGAGGCCGTCCATCTCGGGCATCAGCACGTCGAGAATGATGAAGTCGGGTCGTTCACCTTCGCCGACGCGCTGCAAGGCTTCCTTGCCACTGGGCAGCGTCTCGACCTCGAATCCATCGACTTCGAGCAGCGTCCGCAGATATTTCCGGATACTAGGCTCGTCATCCACCACCATGATCTTTTCTTTGGCTTTTTCTTTAGTCGCCATTGTTTTTTCCTAGGGAGCGAGAATTTGCCGCTCCGCCTTATTCGACATAGATGGGCAGCAAAAAAGAAAACGAGCTTCCGCGGCCCATCTCACTATCGACCCACACTTTCCCACGATGCGCCTGAATTAATCGCTTCGTAATCGCCAGGCCAAGACCCATTCCCGACGAAGATGGATCCACGCGCACGAACTCCTCAAAAATCTCCTGATGAAATTCAGCCGCAATCCCCGCGCCCGTGTCGGTAACCGTAATCAGGATGCTATTGGCGCGCTCACCGCCGCTCCGACGGCGCTCCTGCAGAGGCGATGCTTCGGCGAGCCGCCGCTCCCAGAAGTGTGGCTGAGCGCGCAGTGTGACGCAACCGCCTGCGGGCGTGTGCTTCAGCGCGTTATCAATCAGGTTCACAATGCACTGTTGCACTTTCTGATAGTCAAACCTGAATAGGGGCAAGCTCGAATGAATATCAATGTCGAGGTGAACGTCGGCGCGCTGGAACGCGTCTTTCCAGCGTCCCGCGAGGTCATTGATGCAATCCCGTAGATCGTTTTCGTGAAACTGCAATACCAGCTTGCCGCTTTCCAGGGCCGAATAATTCAGGAACATGGATACGAGGCGCACCAGGCGGTCACAACTTTCCTTCGATTCCCGCAAAATATCGCGCTGCTTTTCGCTGACCTTTCCGAGCGAACCGGAAAGTAACAGTTCGTAGTAGCCTTTCATTACCGCCAGGGGTGTTTTCAACTCATGCGCGGCGGAGGCGAGAAAGACCGTTTTCTGCCGGTTCGCCTCTTGGAGGCGCAGGTAAGCGGCTAGGAGATTCCGGTAGGTGATTTCCCTCTCCTGGATCAGGTCCTGGACCTTCTGACGCATTTCCGTTTCCTCGACGGGAGGTTCGGCGGGATTCGGTTCGATAAAGACAGCTAGCCAGTCGGGCTCAGGCAACCATCGAATGCGAGCCTGTGTAGTGCCGTTTGGGGCATCGAGCGCAAGGTGGACCTCCTGCTCGCCGCTCTCGAGCTGAGTGAGCACTTCCTTCCGGTCCGCGTGTAGCACGTCTTGAAATAAGTCCAGATCGGGCTTGGCGTCCAGGCCCTGCGACTGCAATAGGTCCTGGGCGTGAAGATTCGTGAACAGAATCTGTCCCCGGCGATCCGACACCAGGAGAGGGCGATCAAATGCGTCCAATAGGCTGGCGACCAGTTGGAAGCCGGCCTGGCGACTCGCTAGGTTCTCGGCGGTCATCGGCTTCGGCAACGTGCCCTCCGGGGCTAGCGTACACGCGAAAGCACACTGCTCTCTGGGTTTCAAAGAGAATTCAGTGGAATACGCTGAGGAAACGTATGCTCGCAAAGGGCGCAAAAGGTGTCAATGGTAAATACGTTCCACGTTTGCACAATCGTGGAAATCAATTGCCGCAATTTTGCATATTTCCATGAAGGAAACATGAGGTCTCAATCTGCGAATTATCGTAAGTCTCTTAAAACATTATAGTTGCGGGCAATGTATTCTGGGCACTCAAACTTGCATTCAAATTGCGGTTCAATCGGGTACTAATACTTAGGTACCAATGAGCGCGAGAGAACATGCAGTCCATCAGAGGATCGCAGTGCCGTCGCTAGACGACGAGCGTAGGCGCTATCAGCGCATCCAGCTGCAGATACCCCTGTTCATCCGAGGAAAGGATGCGCAGGGTGAACAGTTTGTAGAGCTAGCTAAGACATTGGATATAAGTGCCTTGGGAGCTTTTGTGGCAAGTCCCAGGCCGCTGACAATCAACGGGTTCATCACTCTGACCATTCCGGCGCCGTCAATTACGTCCTCCGGATTGGTACCGGCAGGGATGGCACCAATTCAGGCCAAGGTAAGGCGCCAGCAGGAAGCTGGTGATGTCTATCTGATCGGTGCTGAATTCCTGAAGCCGATCTCCTGACGGCTACCTACTAACGGTGTCTCAATCCAAATCTCGGAGGAATTTGAACGCAAAGTGGAATCGCTTTTCACATTTTGCTCCTGCGAGGACTGGTTTCTGCTGCGTACTTCCAGTATATATTTAACTCCTTTTTATGTAAATGGTTACAGGCCTTCGTTCAGCCGCTTGGGCCTCTCGATTGGACTGCCCCGTGCTATATCCATAGTGCCCCGCAGGTGCCCCTGATTCCAGGGTAGGTCAGTACCGTCTCGGAACCACGAATGTCCCAACTAGGCGACCCTTTGCAGCCAGAACCTTCGACCGAAGACTCCTTCTTGGATCTTCTGGTCGAGACCTTGGAAGGTCTTGACGAGTCCATTCGAGGCCAATTCCTGCGGCAGTTTTTCCGCACGGTCGCTCAGATTGACATCACCGAAGAACAAAGCAACGAATACTGGGTGCGCATCCTTCGCCGGCGCAGCGACCTTGCCGATCATCTTGGCCGAAAGATTTCGCTGAAGACGGCGATGGTGGATGTTCTCTCGGCCGCGAATTTACTGCGTGTTCCCGTTCTGATCGAATACGACGAGTTGAAAAAACTTCAGATCAATGCGGCGACCGACGCGCTGACGGGTCTCCACAATCGCCGCCTCTTCGATGAATACTTCGAAAAAGAAATGAATCGCGCGAAGCGCTACGGACAGCAACTCGCGATCGTCCTTCTCGATCTTCACAAGCTAAAGGAAGTAAATGATCGGCACGGGCATCTGCAAGGCGATCAGGTTTTGCAGATCGCCGCGGCGACATTGCGCCGCACGCTACGCAATTCCGACTTCGCGTTTCGCATCGGTGGAGACGAGTTTGCGGTGCTGCTCCCGCAGACCGATACCGAACAGGCCGTCACGCTCTGTCGCCGCGTTCGCTCGCAGTATGAAAATGAGCTTGCTCCGCTCACCCTCGAAATCGGAGTAACGCTGGATTTCGGCGTGGCCGTTCATCCGCAGGATGGCGATCAGAAGAGCGCGTTGATGGGCTTGGCGGACAAGCGGCTTTATGAGTTGAAGCAATCAGGGCGCGCGCCGTCCCGGGTAATTTCGCTCGAGTCGCAGCCGGCCCGCGAGCGCGAGCCGCAGCCGACCCAAGAGCCACAACCGATGCGCGAGTCGGCTCCTCCTGCGGCTGCTCCTGGTCCTGCTCCGTCCCCGCGGAGCGCCGCGCCCGCTGCGCCGGGTCCTAGTGTTGTTTCGCCGCATGTTCCACACACCGACCACCGCAAGTGGGAGCGCGTCTCGCTTGCCGGAACCAAAGCCCACGCGATCCTCACCGAGGGCAGCCAGAAAACCGCCAAGGTGATTGACCTGAGTTATGGCGGCGTAGCCTTGCAGTTCGACAAAGCAGAAGACTTGCCTAACCAGTTTAACGCGGTGCTGCACGTGCCGATATTGCCTCCGGTGCGGGTGGTCCTGCGCAAGGTGCACACGTTGCGCACCGAAGGAGGCCGGACGCGCGTCGGCTGCTCGTTCGTCGCCTAGCTTTCCCTCGCTGGAATAATTGCCTGACCGGCGTTACCATACAGTTTCTGTCCCGGCCCTCCGAAATCGATTGGACTTTCGATGGCTCTCACATTTTCGTTGCCTTCCGACCGCACCGCGAGCGGTGTAGGTCTTGAATTGTGGATGGACCGCGTTGTCGAGCGCGCCGAGCGTGTACGGCACGACTGGGATGCCGACGGGGTTCACGATCTCCGCGTGGCGCTGCGGCGCTGCCGCACGATGGCCGATGCACTGAGTGAAGTAAATCCGGGCCCGGGCTGGCGCAAGCTCAAACGGGCGAGCCGCGAACTGTTCCATTCCCTTGGCAAACTCCGTGACACACAGGTAAAGCACGCTCGCGTGAAAACGCTCGAGCCGCCGGGAGACCCTGTGCGAAAGCACATCCTGCGGCTGCTGTCGCGACAGGAGAAGAAACATCGCGAATCCGCCGAGCAGGCGCTCGATCGTTTCGAGCGCAAGGAATGGAAAAAGCTCACGCGCAAGCTCACCTCGAAGGCGCGCTTTTTCCCTCGGAATAGCGTCGTATATCAGCGTCTGGCATTGGCAAAACTGAACGGAGCGGTCGAACTCTATCAGCAAGCGCGGAAGCGCCGGAGCAGCGTCGCATGGCACCAACTGCGGATCGGGCTCAAGCTATTTCGCTATGTGGTCGAGAATTTTCTGCCGCAGCGGTACGAAGTCTGGTCCGAGGAATTGAAGCGGACGCAGGACTTACTGGGCGAGGTACACGATCTGGACGTGCTGCGTGGTGAGATTCGCCGCAATGCCGACAAACGGGATCCGGCGAGCGTAGCCATCTGGATCGAGAGAATTGACCGCGATCGGAAGGCGGCTCTCCAGGAGTTTTTGGCGAAGACCGCCGGTCCGGAATCCGCCTGGCTGACCTGGCGGGCGGGATTTCAGTGGGGACACGCCATCGTGGCGCGTTCCGTTGAGGAGCGGCGGACCGCTTAGTCGGTTCGCTTACTCGCTCAAATCCCGCAGGACCTTCGGAGTTAGAATCCAGCGCAACTCCCACCGGCCATGCGCGGAAACCTGTTCGAAGCAAGCCACGCCCGCCTTCTTCAGTTCCGTAAACGCGCTACGCGCCCCGGCAAGTTGCGCCACCGTCAGATCGAGATGCGGTGCGTGGCCGAAGCATGCCACTTCCCTCGCCCGCAGATGCGCGATTTCCTTCAATATTTCTGCGGGATTTCCGGCTGGCTTCAAGCTATCGTTCACGCGAATTTTTTCCAGCGGGAATCCCAGCGCCTCGGCGAATATTTCCGCCGTCTGGGCGGCGCGGACGTACGGGCTGGTAATCAGCACGTCCAGTTTCGCGCCCAGCGCGCGCAGGCCGAGGGCGGCGGATCTCGTCTTGTGCACGCCCCTGGCCGTCAGCGGCCTTTCGGATTCCGGTGGAGACTTCGGATCGGTGCGGTCAACAGCAATTCCGTGGCGAATCAGATAGAGAATCATGGGCTACGCGACCTCTTGTTTCCGCTGAACCCGCCGGAATTCGGCGCGGAGACGAAACTCTCTCTCGAATAAGTCCGATTTGCGCGCGAGTCCCGCGAGATCGAGCCGCGTGCCGTCCGACGCGCGAATTTGGAAAATGGCTCTCCGTCCGGCGATTTCGACGTCCACGCCGGAGATTCGCTGCGCGTGCTCCGATTCCAGTTTCTCGGCAATGCGCAGCAATGACGTGAGCAGTCGGACCTGCCGCCGCCGGGCGCCGTCGAGCGACGCGTAGGAGGCGTGTTCGAGCTGCGGCTCCGACTTGCAGTTATGGTAGCGCACGAGCGCCGCCACCATATCGCGCCGCCAGCCGCGGAGGCCCGGCACTTGTCCGTTGCGAATCAAGTATTCGCCATGGCGATGGTGCGACTTGTTGTGCACGAAATGCCCGACGTCGTGCAGCACCGCGCCCAGTTCCAGCGCCAGCCGTGCGTCGGGCCCCATTTCATGAATCGGGCGCAGTTGATCGAAGAGCGCAAGCGCCAGCCGGGACACCTGCTCCGCATGCTGCGCGTTGTAATCCAGGCGCCGCGCAAACCAGCGCGCGCCCGCGAGCAGTTCCTCGGCGCGGCCCTTTTCCTCCGCCGATGCAACGCCGCCGGAATATTGTTCGGCGACGAGATCGAGCAGGAGACCTTCACGCACGCCCACTCCGGGTACCAGCAGCGAGCGCAGCCCGAGCCACTTCGCCACGGAGGTAATGATGATCGCCGCGATTCCTAGCACTTCCGCGCGGTCTTTCCGCACGCGAAACGCGCGAATCCGTCCGGGAACGTCGAGGCCGATCAACCGCCAGGTCTGGTCCTGCAGCAGCCGCACATTGATGGTGGGCGTTCTGCCTACCAGCGGGCCCGGCGCGAGACGCACGAGCGCCTCGGCATTTCCCCCGCAGGCGACGCTGATCGCGCGCGATAAGTTTGGAGGAGACGGCATCGCGCTGCGCAGCAGCGACAGAACGTGGTGACGCAGACGCCGCGCGGTGTCTTCATCAATCGCACCGTCGATGGAGTAAGTCTCCATCAGCCGGATGGTGCCCAGCGGCAGCGCGAGCCGATGCCGGAGCACGCCGCGTTCGTAGAAATTCAGCTCCAGGCTGCCGCCACCAAGATCGAAAATCAGCCTCGGTTGCACGCGGTCGCCCAGCGCCCAGTCGACCGCTGAACAGACCAGCCGGGCTTCTTCTTCGCTGCTGATGACCTCGAGTTCGATTCCCGTTTTGCGCTGGATGCGCTCCATGAGCCGCCGGTAGTTGCGGACTTCGCGCGCCGCTGCAGTGGCGACGGCCCGGTACGACGTCACATGATAATGATCCATGCGATCTCGAAAATGGCGGAAGGCCCGGGCTGCGCGGGTGATTGTTTTCTCGTCAAGTAGGCGGCGCGTGAAGGCGTTGTGGCCCAGGCGAACCGGGGCGCGTTCGCTTTCCAGGATCTCGATGTGTTGTGGAGACGTGGCGCGCGCAATTGCCAGCCGGATCGCGTTCGATCCGGCGTCAATCGCGGTCAGCTGGACGGGGGCGGCCACTCTTAGCGCCAGAGATGCGCAAGCGCGTGCGAAGGCTCGTATTTCGTGCTCTGAATCCCGAGCTGCGACGCGATCCGTTTACGCAGCAGGCCGTTCACCTTCGAGACGTTTGCCTCGCCATCCAGTTCTAGGAAGCTGTGCCGCTTCGAAAGATATTCAAATTCCCGCTTGATCATGGACTGGTAGCGAATGAAGGATTGGAACAAATCGTTCGAAAGCGACATGTCTCGGCCTGACTCCCAGTAGCTGATCGTCTGCGACTTCTTGAACTCGCGGTCGAAGGCTACCTCCGGCCGCACGTTCAGCCAAAAAGTGAGGTCCGGCCGCAGCGCGATATCGTAAATTCCGTGCAAGTAGTCCCGGCCGATCCCGCGAACTGCGGCGCGCGCGATCAGCGTGAAGATATAGCGGTCGGCAAGAACAATCAATCCTGAACGCAACGCGGGCAGAATGCGCCTCTCGAGCTGGTCGAAGAAATCCGTGCTGTACATCAGAGCGAGCGTGGTGCGCGTCACCGCGTTTTCGGCCAGCAGCGCGTCAATATCCTCGCCCACCAGAAACGACCGACGCAGCCCCATCGTCTCGACCGCAAATCCCTCGCCTTCGAGCCATTCCGTAAGCAGCGAAATCTGCGTCGAGCGGCCCGAGCCGTCCGTCCCCTCCACCACAATCAGGCTGCCACTCAGGTCCTCGGTGCGAACGCCGGGCAGTGGCATTCCGTAAAAGCGCGAGTGGCCGTTCGCAGAGCCGTTCTTTCCCTTTTTCGAACGCTTCGAGGGATGTCCGTTCGATCCCACGCCCGCGTCGGAATTGGATCGTGGAGTCATTTTTTCTTGGGTGCAAACTGTTTCAGGTCCACGCGTTCGCCGAGAAGTTGGCGCATCAGCTTCTGCAGCTTGTTCACCCGCACCGTGCCGTCCATCAGCACGAAATGGTCCGTGTCCACCATTTGGTCGTAGTGGTTCAGAATCTTTTCCTGGAAGATGCGGAAGCTCTCGGCGCGATCGAGCGAGATTCCCAGGTCCATGCCGGCTTCGTAATATTTCAGCTTGGGCCGCCCGGCCACGATTCGGTTCACAGCCACGTCCAGCGGCGCGCGAAAATAAAAAGTGATGTCCGGCACCGGCGCGAAGCTATAGAGATTGCGCAGCCAGTGCGGAGAGCAGCCGCGGGCGGCGTCGCGCGCAAACGCCGTGTAGACGTAGCGGTCAGCGAGCACCAGGTAGCCGCCGTGCAGCAGCGGCAGGATTTGCCGCTCGCAGCGGTCGGCAAAATCGGCTGCGTGCAGCATCGAGAAGGTCGTCGGCGTCAGCAGCCGGCGCTGTTTTCCGCGCCGCGTCGCGGACTTCACGAGCGGCGAGGAATTCCACTCCGTGAAATGAATCCGGTAGCCGCCGATTTCCAGCCACCGCTTTAACAGGTACAGCTGCGTGCTTTTCCCCGAGCCGTCAATTCCTTCGACCACCACCAGCGCACCCGGGTACGGGCGCTTTCCCGCCGCGGCGACCCGTTCCGGCACGGGCTGTGGAGCGATAGAAATATCAGCAGTGACGGTGGCCATGTGGGAACGCCCAGACGCGAACGACCATGATACTTCGGAAACTTGAACTCGGCGTTAAAAAAGTGTTACACCAATATTACCAACGAAATCAGCGGTTTACGGTGTCGAACCACCGGGACGCGCGGAATGTGGTAGGTTTAACCCCGCCGTGCAGCTGACTCTGCAAACTCAGAACGTGGGAAGCGTCGTCGTTGTGCGATGCCGCGGCCGCATCGTCAGTGGTGACGAGGTGCGCTTCCTTCAACTCGAGTTGGAAAAGCAAACCGACCTGACGAAGAACGTCGTTTTGCACCTCGCCGAAGTGAGTTATGTCGACAGCGGTGGCCTGGGGGCGCTGGTTCGCATCTTCGGGGTGCTTCGAGCCGATGGAGGAGATCTCAAGCTTTGCGAATTATCTCCCTTTGTCGTTCAGGTCCTCCAAGCCACCAACTTGCTCAAGGTGCTCCGCCCGTACCGATCGGAGAAAGAAGCGATCGATGCATTTTCCGCGCGGCCGGAAGCTCCGGAAGAAACATCGCACACATCCAGCATCAGAGTCGTTTGCCTCGATACCTCGCTTGATCTTCTCGCCTACCTGAAAGTTTTGTTGCAGCGGTCGGGTTATGAAGTCTTCACGACGCGATACCCATCAGACGCCGTTGCGCTGGCGATCGGCACGAAGCCCCGCGTGATCGTTTGTGGTCCGGGGATGCACGCGAGGGAATCCGCAATCGAGAAATTCCAGCAGAGCGCTCCGAATGTGCATCTCCTGCATCTCTCGCCGGATTTTTCCACATCAGAGGCGGATCAAGCGGGATCAGACTTGGTGAATCGTCTCCGTTCGCTTCTCGCAGCGCAGCCTTAGTCGCAGATCGTCGTGGTAACGCAATCGCAAATGTTGGAATTCAATTCCCCTGAAAAGCCGACCAGGCATCCGCTTGCGTTTCGGCGGGAGCCTCATCGTCGCGCGATCTTGCAGACCTACCCGGGGTTACTGGCCCGGGTAGGTTGCTGTCGGTGGGTAGGTGCCGTTGCTATACGAGTAAATAAAATCTACTCCGCGGTTGTCCCCAGGGTAGTACCACGTCCGAATCGCCTCGGGTGAATCGCCGGCGCGCTCGTCAAGACGAAACAAGGTGTGGTCCGGTGCACGCCAGCGGTACGTGGAGACCGTTTGGAGCGTAGTGAACGTAAAGCTCTGGTCCTCATTCATGATCTGAACGAGGTTGCGGCTGCCGGGTAGATTGACGAGCTTGAACACGTAGGTTCCCGGCGGCAACACTTGTCCGGGAATTTCTACGGCGTTGTTGAAAGTGACGACTGTCTTTCTATCCCAGTTATCGGCTCGGGCGCTCGTCCCAACAGCGGCGCAGAGTATGGCGGCACAGATTGCTATTGGCAGCGCTTTGATCCTTCGCATGTTTCGTGCCCTCCTGTCTTAAATTGGCCGGGGCAAACTCTGAGTTCGTGTATTCCTCGTCACTTTTGGCAACCGGCCCGCTTCGCGTCAGCGGTCAGGATCAGTAAGATTCCAGGCGGCCACCACCAGCAAGATGCTGCCCAGAAGAAACAGCAAGGAAACTGCTCGACGTTGGTTCACCACTTCTTTTGACATGGCCCATTCCTTCAGTCCTTCAATGTTGACCAACGGAGTTGGGTTCGGCGATCGATTCCGCGACCTTTTCAAGGCTCGTCAAGGCCTTGTCAATATCCGACCACAATCTCTGCTGAACCTTGCCCTGTGTGGTTCTTGCGACTCGAATAATCCACCGCAGTGTCGCCTCCTTCACAAGCAACTCCTCCAGCGCTTCGCGGATGCGTCCCCGTTCTCTGAGCAAGCCTGGATATGGCGCGTCCACCAGGTTGTGGATCACATTTCCCAGCCCTCGCAGCCGAGCCTCGATATCGTCCTCGACCCGGATTCGCTCGCTTCCCGGCACCTGAACGCTTGCCGAATGTTCTGTATGAACCGCATTCCTCATCGCTCAACTCCTTCCCGGATTTGAGGGCCGGGGACGGTCCTTGCGCCCCGTCGTGATTACTTGCTGATGGTGACGCTCACCGCCATGTCGTTGCCGTTGTCTTCGCGGTAGATCACATCGGCGTTCGCGCCGACTTTCAATTTACCGTCCACCGTAGTGTTCTCATCAATGATGAACATCATCGTTTTATTGTCGTTGCTCACCTGCTGCAAATGCCCTCCCGGCGTGCCCGCGCTCGTGACCAGCGTGAACGAGTTGTGCTGCACGCTCGCAATCGTTCCCGACACCGATTGCAGCTGCACGCTGGCCTTCGGAGCGTCCTGATTCGCAAGGGCCCTCGAGGCTACCCTTGGCGCCGCTGCCGGCAAAGCCCATGTGCCAACCGCCAGAACCGCTCCGGAGATAAGGGATATTCCTATTCGTCCCATGTTTTTCATCGCCACGTCCTCCTTTGAAACCCTGCCGCACGGCGTATAGGGGCAAGGAGCCTGCCAAAGCTGGAGTTCGAAATCGTGGACGGGAATACTCCACCAGCATTGAAGTTAGCGGCGGCGGCATTGGGAGCGCGGGCAATTGGCGACTGGCGAGAGGCGGAAATCTCTGCACGATGCCTCTCCAATTTTCTCGGCGGCTTCGGACGAATTTCTACACGGTAACCAAATCACCCCGGCGGAGGTACTAAAGGGTTTACGGTATGTGGCCAGTTCGTTGCTGAAACGAATTGCTGAAGTTGAGCTACGAAATTAATGCGGCGCGATTTCTGACGGGCCACTCTGTGGCGCCTGTTTTGCGCTTGGCGCAGCCGGGCCATTTGACGTCAGCCTTCCGCCCCCAGTCATTTCGGAGCCGAGAAACGCCGTGAGCCTGTAAGGCTCGCCGTGATCCACCAGGCCTGTGACCAGAAGCTCGTACCGGAATCCCTCCGGGTGGCTCGCCGATCTCAATAGCGCGAGCAGACCGCGCACCTCGGCATTCGCATGGACGATCACCTGGTCTCCGGACGCAACCGGCGACACCAGGACGCCGTGAAACGGAAATCCGTCGCGGTTCACAGCCGAATCAATGGAATCGAGCAGCTTCACGCGCAGCACCGTGCCCTTTGGCAAAGCGTCGAGCGCCTCCGCCACATTTGCCTTCACTCGAGTCTGCAAATCAAAACTCAGGACTGTCCCCGCGGCGAATCGAAGCGGCGCTATGTCCGAACTGACGTCGGACTTTTGCGCCTGAGCCGTGATCGCCGCCAAGCCAACCGCACATACGAGTAACGCGAGAAAACGAGGCAAGAAGAAGCCCCTCCCGATGCAAGAAGTGAATCTCAAGTGTCAGGCGGCCGTCAGCGGCAAGTCAATACGGAACCCGCGCGCCGCGCAGCCTCCCGCTGGCCGCCACACCCGCTGCGAGTACAAAACGTCCCCAGCGGGACACTCGAATTCCGTTCTTTGGACTCGGAGTTCGCCGAGGAGGTTGTATGAAATCGGTCCTCGGCGTAATCGCTTGTGTTCTTCTGCTTTTCAGTATCGCGCAGGGTCAGGCGAATCCTTCGCCTGCTCTCGAGCCTACTCTCCTCAAAGCGCTCGCCGCCCTTCCGGCCGCGCACGTCGCGTGGTCCAGGGAAGTGGGACGCCTCGACAGCAGTGAAGCTCAGGCGATCGTCACCGCGCTGACGGCCCACTAGACGAGCAGCGTTCCGCCATCCACATCCACCACGGCACCGGTCATATACGTTGCCGCCATCATAGTCAGCACGACCGACGCAATTTCTTCCGGACGGCCGGGCCGCGCGATGGGCTGTCGCTGCGTGAACGATTTCAACATCGCGCCGCGGGTGTCCTCCGGCAATCCAGCCCACAATTCCGTATCCACCACGCCCGGCGCGATCACGTTCACGCGCACTGGCGCCAATTCCACCGCGAGCGCGCGGCCGAGCCCCTCGACCGCCGCGTTGATTGCCGTCAAGGTTGGTGCGCCTGCGCCCGGCTTGCGCGACGCCACTCCGGAGAACAGCACCACCGAGCCCGTCGCCGACATGCGCGCGGCCTTGATCGCCGCATATTGTCCCCAGAATTTGCTGGCCATGGACGCCTGCGCGTCCTCTATCGAGAGTTTCCGGAACGCTGTGATGTGCACCTCGTTCCCCGGCAGCACGAGGTGGTCGATTTCCCCGGCCGCCTCGAAGAACGCGCGCACGGACTCCGCATCGGTTACATCCACCACGCGCCCCTTCGCCGGCGCTCCGAGCAGAGCCACCGTGTCGTCCACTCTTTTATTGTTGCGCGACGCCACCAGAACCCGCGCGCCCGCCGCCGCTGCCTGCTGCGCGATGGCGCGCCCGATTCCCGACGTGCCGCCGATCACCACGACATGCTTGTTCGCAATGCTCTCCCATGGATTGCGCGTCTTCGATGAGCTGCTCAAGGGTGTCCCTCCAAATGGTTCCGAGAGGAAGATGATACGGCCAATTCGCCCGTTATAACGCACCGCGCCCCTCAAAAAGCTGACTTTTGCCTTCGCGAACCCGCGCGCAAAGCGACGGCCGATTTCAAGGATCTCCACCCTCTACGCCGGTTTGAATCCAGCCTTCGCAGGCCACTTGAACATGTGACTTGCGAATTGGAGCCTGGCCCGTACTGACCGCGCTTCTTGTTCGCGTGGCCTCGCGATAGAATGATAGCGATGCGCGTCCGCGTTCTCTTTTTCGGCCAGCTCAAGGAAATCACCGGCGTCACCCAGGAAGACGCCGATCTTTCCGAAGGCGCGCGCGTCGAGGACCTTTTCGAGCGCTACGGCCGCCGCTTTCCCAAACTTGCGGAGTTTCGCGCCTCGATCGCTGCCTCCGTGAATCAGGAATATTCCAGCTGGCGTGCTCCGCTGGCAAGCGGAGACGAAGTCGCTTTTCTTCCGCCCGTCAGTGGCGGACAAGGGGGCGGCCAGCAAGCCGCCATCGAGGAAGATCTATATCAGCTCGTTCGGGAACCGATCCGGCCATCGGAGATCATCGAAGGCCTGAAGGCGCCGGAAGACGGTGCGCTCGTCGTCTTCGACGGCTTCGTGCGCAACAATTTCAAGGGCGGGAAGACGTTGTACCTCGAGTACGAGGCCTACGAGCCGATGGCCTATGCCAAGATGCGTGAAATCGGCGCCGAAATTCGCGCCAGATTCTCCATTCGGCGGCTCGCAGTCGTCCATCGGCTGGGTCGGTTGGAAATCGGCGAGACGAGCGTTTGGATTGGCGTGAGCGCGGCGCATCGCGGTGCCGCATTCGACGCATGCCGCTACGCGATCGATACTCTCAAGCGCTCCGTGCCGATCTGGAAAAAGGAGTATTTTGCCGGCGGCGCCGTATGGGCTGAAGGTGAAGTGCCGTCGCAGGAAGCCATTTCCGGGCCGGGCGAATCTAGTTCCTAGATGACCAAAGCCCAGGCAGCGCGAGTCGTTCTGCTCACCGGGACCATGGCAGCCGGAGGGTTCGTTCTAGCAGCGTCGCTCGCGATCCCCCTGAGCGGGCAGCAGAAGCGCGGAAACGAAATCCGCGTGCAGACGGACCTGGTTACCATTCTGGCGAGCGTCACGGACCCGAACGGCAAACCGATTCCGGATCTCACGCAGGACGCGTTTCAGATTTCCGAAGAGGGTGTGTCGCAGAAAATCGAGCACTTCGAAGCCGAGACCAACCGGCCTCTCGATCTGGCGCTGATGGTGGATTCGAGCATCAGCACATTCAAGGATCTGAAATTCGAAACGGACGCTGCGGCGCATTTCGTCCGCCAGATCGTGCGTCCCGGAGATACGCTCGGCGTATTCGAATTTGCGGAGACGGTGACGAGACTCGCGGACTTTTCCGACGACGTGCCGAAGTTGCAAACGGCCGTGCGGCAGATTGTTCCAGGGGCAGGCACCTCAATTTACGACGCGATCGTGCTGGGATCGAACGCGCTAAAGCGCCGCCCGGAAGGGCGGCGGCGTGCGATCGTGCTGGTGACCGACGGCGGAGAAACGACGAGCATCTCGAAGTTCGACGACACGCGGCGAACGGCTGTCGCATCCGGTGCCCTGCTCTACACAGTTCTCATACGTCCGGTGAAAAATGAGAACGGCCGCAACACCGCCGGGGAGCATGCGTTGATCACGATTACCAACAGCATGGGCGGTGACATGTTTACCCTCGACGATATGAACCAGATCGACGACATGTTTGACCGCATTGACCGCGAGCTGCGAACGCAGTACCTGCTGGGATACTATCCTCGCCCAACGCCCCCGCCCGCGAGCGATCGCCACATCCAGCTCGACGTAAAGGGCGATTACACCGTCCGCTATCGGAAGGAATATTTCACGCCCGCCGCGACTCCGTAATTCGCCGAGCGGAACAATCGAAACTCCATGAACCCATTCCTGGATTTTGCCATCGAAACCGCTCGCGAAGCCGGAGCCATCCTCCGCCCGGAATTCGACCGCCCGAAGGAGATTTCGTACAAGGGTGAAGTCGATATCGTCACGGAGTCCGATCGCCGCTCCGAAGCATTGATCGTCGCGCGGCTGCGAAAGCATTATCCGGACCACGCGATCATCGCCGAAGAGGGCAGTGGCAGCGCCGCGGCCGGCGCGAAATATTGCTGGCACGTGGACCCGCTCGACGGCACGACCAATTTCGCGCACGGCTACCCCTGCTTTGCCGTTTCGATTGGACTCGCCGAACAGGGCCAGCCGGTCGCGGGGGTTGTGTTCAATCCGGTTAGCAATGAGATGTTTACGGCCGCGCGCGGCGAAGGCGCGTATCGGAACGGGAAGCGCATCCATGTCTCGCCCATCGAAAAACTGGCCGATAGCCTAGTGGCCACCGGTTTTCCCACGCACCAGCGCAAGCGCAGCGCGAACATCAATTACTACTGGGAATTCACTCTGCGCTCACACGGAGTCCGACGCGACGGTTCGGCCGCGCTCGATCTCTGCTCAGTTGCTTGCGGCCGCTTCGAGGCGTTCTGGGAGTTTGGTTTGAAATCGTGGGATACCGCCGCCGGAGTCTTGCTCGTCGAAGAGGCTGGTGGACGAGTCACGGACCTGAACGGAGGGCCGTACCAACTGGGCGGACCGCAAATGCTCGCCACAAACGGCCGGATCCACGACGAAATGCAGAGCGTCGCGTTGATCGCCGAAGGCCCTACGACGACTTCCTGACAGGCAGCGGCGAATGAATGTAAGCGATTTCGACTACGACCTCCCGCCAGAGCTAATCGCGCAGCACCCGCTCGGCGAGCGCGACGCGTCGCGCCTTCTGCTGCTCGACCGCGCCAGTGGAGCGTGGAGCGATCGCAACTTCCGCGAACTTCCGGATCTGCTTCGCGGCGACGAGCTCCTCGTAGTCAACAACACGCGCGTTCTCCCCGCGCGCCTGTTTGGACGACGAGCAGGGATCCACGCCGAGCCACCTGGGGACAACAACCGCGCGCGCGGCGAATTTCTCCAAGCTTCCATTGAGGTTCTGCTCGTCCGAAAATTGACCGCGGATACCTGGGAAACGCTGGTTCGTCCCGGCAGGAAGGTACCGGTCGGCGAGCGAATTGTTTTTGGCGAAGGCGAACTCGAGGCGCGTGTGGAAGGGCGCGGCGAGTACGGACTGCGAGTGCTGCGCTTTGACTCGAGGGACGGCTTCGATGAAACTCTCGCTCGCCTCGGACACATCCCGCTGCCGCCATACATCAAGCGTGGGGACGAGCCGCTCGACCGCGAGCGTTACCAAACGGTGTTTGCGCGTCAAGGAAGCGCGGTAGCAGCGCCCACCGCCGGGCTGCATTTCACGCCCGGGGTTCTGGTACGGCTCCGCAATCGTGGAATCGAAATCGCGGAAATCACGCTCGATGTGGGACTCGGCACGTTCGAGCCGGTTCGCACCGAACGCCTGGAGGATCACAAGATCCATACCGAGGCCTACGAGATTCCGGAGCGAGCCGTGAACGCGATCGAGCGAGCGCACCAGGCGAAACGCGCTGTGCTGGCCGTGGGGACTACGGTCGTGCGGGCGCTCGAAGATGCAGCGGAGAAAAACGCCGGGCGCCACGGCTTGCTCGCGCCGGGAAAGGCCGAAGCGGAAATATTCCTGTACCCGGGCAAGACTTTCCGCATCGTAAATCAATTGCTCACGAATTTTCACCTTCCGCAATCCAGTCTGCTTGCGTTGGTGGGAGCGTTTACCGGGCAGGAGAACGTGCTGCGCGCGTATCGCCATGCGGTCGAATCCGCCTACCGGTTCTATAGCTATGGCGACGCGATGTTGATCCGCTGAAATTCGAATATTTTCGGTGGCGGTCTGCGCTCGTGGTGCAACCTGGCGCATGTTCGTCTATCATGGTCGTCTTGCCGGGGGGCACATAGCCGTGCGGTACCTGATTCTTAGCGACATTCATGCAAACATGACGGCCTTCGATACCGTGCTCGCCTCTGCGCGCGGAAAATGGGACACAGCCGTCTGCCTGGGCGACCTGGTAGGTTACGGCCCCGATCCCAATGAAGTGATCGAGCGCGTGCGCGAGCTCGGTGCGGTCACCATTCGCGGCAATCATGACAAAGCCGTCACCGGCCTGACGAACCCGGAAGAGTTCAATCCTGTCGCGCATGCCGCGGTGCTCTGGACGCGCGAACGCATTCAGCCCGGCAATCTTGAGTATCTCGAGAAGCTTCCGCAGGGCCCGGTTCGGGCCGGCACCTTTTCCATGGTTCACGGCGCGGTCCATGACGAAGACGAGTACGTCTTCGGGCCGGAGCAAGCAGCCGATGGCCTGCTGGACGCTCCCACCCCCGTGGTGTTCTTCGGTCACACGCATATTCAGGGCGGATTCACGCTCCGTGGCCACGATGTGGCTTCGTTGCACACCAAGCCCGCGCTGCCGAATGAATCCTCGACGATCTCGCTCGTACCAGGCACGTCCTACCTGCTGAATCCCGGCTCGATCGGCCAGCCACGCGACGGAGACACGCGCGCGGCATTTGCGATTGCCGATCTCGAGAACGACTCGGTCGAGTTTTGGCGCGTGCCGTATGATGTTCAGGACGTGCAGCAGCGCATGATGCAAGGCGGACTTCCCGAGCCGCTGATTCTGCGCCTTGCTTTCGGCCGCTGAGGAAAATCAACAACCAATGGAACCCGGCGAGATAGACCGAGAGGAGCGAAGTAGGTTTCCGGCTGCGCTCGCGGCCGGCGCGGTGGTGATCCTGTTTGTCGCCGGAGTCATCGTGCTTCTGAGCCACTTCATCACGCCCACGCGTCAGGCGGCGGACATCACGCTTCCGTTTGGCCCCGCCGAGCAGGCCTATGCTTCGCAGATACACTTTCAGAATTTGCAGCTATCGCATTCCACCAATCTGCTGAATCAGGAATTTACCTACGTGGCGGGAATCGTTTCAAACGAGGGCCCACGCGCGCTCGACGCCGTCGAAGTCGTTGTCGAATTTCACGATCCGTTTCACCAGGTGATCCTGCGCGAAACCGAACGTCCGATTCGCCGCACGGACTCTCCTCTGCGTGTGGGCGAGCAGCGCGAATTCCAGATCACGATCGAGCAGGGTATTCCCTCCGGGTGGGATCAACAGAATCCTTCTTTCCGCGTCACCGGCCTGATCCTGGAATAGCCGGCGGCTACTGTCTCTAAACCGGTGGCGGTTGTATCGGAACGATTAGACCCAGCTCGACGACACCCTGGTCGAAATGGCGGATCCGGAAACGCCGAAGTCCGCCAGCAGGGCGAAGGGCTTGCGGAACGTGCCGCGCTCCATTGCGAATTTCACCGCGGTGGGAAGAATCCTCTCCTACACCTTTGGTCCGCCGAAGGCAATCTGACCCGGCGAATTCCGCGCGTCCGTGAACCATCGCAAGATGGCATCGTGCGGGAGGTTCGGCGATTCGGCCGCGCAAAGCCGAGGCGGCTGGTGAGACGAATCGCGGCTCCCGCGTCTAAGCCAAACCAGGAAGAGTCCGTCGGTCAAGAATTGGGCCATCGAAGCACGTTCGTCGGATCACGAATCATCGCACAGGAGAATAACGGAAAATGAGAATCCCTCTCGCTACCGCGGACCCCAGCCTTCGTGCGGTTCGACGCCGCTTGTCTCTGTTGGTGGTCTTGTTGGTCGCTCCGGCCGTTGGCTTCGCCGACTCCTCATCGGTGAAGGAACGCACGACAACGAAGATCGCGGACGGAATCTACGTGATCCGCCACCAGGACGCCCCCAATGGCTTTCCGCAGGGTAACACCGCGGTAATCATCGGCGATCAGGAGGTACTGGTGGTGGACTCCTGTTAGTTGCCCTCTAGCGCGCGCCAGGACATTGCGCAGATTCGGCAGTGGACGGATAAGCCCGTCCGCTATCTGCTAAATACCCACTGGCACGCCGACCATTCTCGCGGCAACGGCACGTATGCCGATGCCTTTCCTTCGATCCGTATCATTTCCCAAACCGCGACACGCGAATTGATAAAGGGCAATTACGCCGACCATCCTGAAAACGCCGTGAGGATCGTCCGCCGAGGGTCGGACCGGCTCGAGCGATGGCTGAAGAACGGAAAGACTGACGAAGGTAATCCCCTGACCGACGGCGACACGGCGCAAATCAAGGCCATTTTGGCGGGAATTGAAGTGGTCGCCGCGGAATTCAAGGACCTCGTCCCGCGCTTGCCCGATGTCACTTTCGATCGGGAGATGAATCTCGATGTTGGTCACCGGGAGGCAGAAATCAAGTTTCTCGGACGCGGCAATACTGCCGGCGACGCGATCGTTTTCTTGCCCCAGGAAAGAATTTTGGTTGCCGGTGATTTGGTGGTTCATCCGGGGCTTTACTCGGGGAGCGGTTATCCGTCGGAGTGGAGCAAGACGCTCGAGAAAATGATCGAGATGGATCCGCTCCTCATCGTTCCCGGCCACGGTGAAATTCTGCACGGCACAACGTATTTGTCGCAGCTGGATGAATACGCAAAAGCGATCGTCGCGCAGGTACAAGAACAATACTTCCGGCTAACAAATATCGCCACACTCGACGACGTAAAGAAAGCGATCGATATGGACGCGCTGAAACAGCGTTTCGGCGGTTATTTTAAAGATGACGCGCAAAATGGCGAGCCCTACCTGGACTTGGATGGGCTCCTCAAAGTCGCCTACGAAGAGATTCAACCGAGATAGCGCCAGAAACAGCCGGAGCGATTACGGTCCGAGCACGGGTTTTGGCCTTCCGGCAAAATGGTCCAGAAAAAGGAAGGGAAGCGGATCGGCTAAGACCGATCGCGCCTCCCGGGGTGTGTCCTAGAAGCGTTTGATTGATTAGACGCAGAAGATCGGAAAGGGTTGCCTGTTTTTCGCGTCGGCCAGATTTGCGGTCAGTAGAAAAGATATTTCCGCCACTTTTCATCGCGGTGCCCAATCAAGCGCATCAACTGTCGCGATGTGTGTAGCGTGAACGGTCGCGGACGACGCCGGAGTTTTAGCCCAGCCTCTTCGGGCGTGCGATCGCCTTTGCGATTGTTGCAGGAGTAGCAGGAAGCAACCAGGTTTTCCCAGGACGATCGTCCGCCTCGCGAACGCGGCATCACGTGGTCAAGAGTCAGCTCAGACGCCGGTAGAGCGGCGCCGCAGAACTGGCAGGTGTTGCGATCGCGCAGCAAAATGTTTTTCCGAGAAAGCGCGCGACTCTGTTGCGGAATATGGCGGTACGACAGCAATCGGATCACAGAAGGAACCTGAATCGCTTTCGAGGTCGAATGCACTTCGGTGCGATTGGTTTCCTCGGCCTGCGCAACGCCCTTTAGCATCAGCACCAGCGCGCGGCGGACGGCCGTCACGTTAATCGGTTCAAAGGTCGCGTTGAGGACCAGCACGGGCGCCTGCATCACCGAGGGTCTGCTGTTGGGCGAAGGCGGCGGCTGTGGCAGCGCAGGATCGTGCGCGACTCCCCCGAGCCCAATCGTGGGCCGAGGACGTAGGCCGATTTTGTGTCGATTCTCCATCGCGTCGCCTCTGCGCCGCTCGACAAAAGCCCTGCTGGTTTGGATGCTGTTGATGCCCGCCTGGTTTCGGCTGGCCTCGCCAAGCGCCTGGCGCCGCAACGGACCTTGGAACAGCCGGTCCGGAGCCGACCCGTGCCACCGCAAGCCCTAGGACCGCGGCGGCGCCTGCTTTCTTAAGGGCGCGCGCGCCGGCATCAAGCGTCGCGCCAGTCGTCCATACATCATCTATCAGCAGGACGCGCAGGTTGTCAACCTGCAGACCTTCGCGCGTCGCGTAGGCGCCACGGAGGGATTTCCAATGATCGCTGCGACATAGCACCCATTGCGGCGGACGCGGCGGCGTGCGGGCCAGAAGATACTTTTCCAGTTTCAGGCCCAGCCGTTTTGCCAGCGGCCGTGCGATCAATTCCGCCTGATGGTAGCCGCGTTCGCGCGGGCGGTCCCGCTGCAGCGGCACCGGCACCACTACGTCGGCAGGCCAGTCGTGCGGTGCGGGCGGGACGATTTCGGCAAGCCGTGCCGCGAACCAGGCGCCCCGGCGCGTCACTTCCTCGTATTTCAGCAGCACTGCGGCTACGATCAACGCGTCGGGTAGAGGGCGAACCTCCGCGCGGCCGAATGCGAATAACTTCACGCGGCAAAAGCGGCAACGCGGTTCCATCGCCTCCGCCGCCCGGGCGGAAACCAAAGACCGCCCGCACATCGGCTCGCGGATTCGCACAAATCCGGCAAGGCACGTCAGCGGGATGGGGAACACAACCGATGTGCGTGCGTCGAGCGCGCTGTTCAAGATCACCGATGCGTTGTTAGCCGAGACGGTACGGGGCAACGCATCCCTAAATCAGGCGGCGAGGGAAGAGCGACAAATGCGCGGAAAGGTAATGCGAGGGCCTAGAGCAGGCCCTTTTCCTTCTTTTCCTGGCAGACGATGCAGTAGCGGGTCCACGGCACGGCCTCAAGACGCTTCTGCTGCAGCTCCTCGTGGCACGATATGCATTCTCCGAACGCGTTCTCCCGCATGCGCGTGAGCGCATCGTCCACCAGCTGCAGGAGCGAGCGATCGTTGTGCGTTTGGCCGAACAGGAACTCTTTCGTGTACGAGTTCGCGGCCTTGTCGGCAAGATCGACCGTCGGATCCTCGTCCGCTTCGCGGCCTTCCTGCTGCGTGCGCGCGATGCCCCGCATCAATTCATCGCGCCGCGTGACCAGTTTCTTTTTGTAATATTCGAGACGCTTCTTATCCATCGTTCGGGTCCTCAGTTGAGGTCCGCGACCCCATTCAAAACCGCCGATTTTAACGGTATCCGCAAGCCTTGTCAAACTTACTCGCTCGCGGTTGGCGAGCGCCACAGTCCCACACTAGATGCCGCGTCGCGGCAAAAGGATTCCAGCCGGGCCGTCCTTACAACGATTTCTGTTTTGCGGGGAACAGCAAATGAATCGCGACAGCTGTGATGGCCAGCACCACAAACGCGAACACACTTCCTTCCGGCCCCGCGGGGCCACCCGTAATCCAACGGGAGCCGTGAAGCGACGATTTCATCAGGTGACCAACAGCGGAGATGCCGCTGTCTGGAACGGAATAGAGGTAAGTCAGCCCCCAATCCCAGGCCAGATGCATGCCGATGGCGAGCCAAATTCCCCCCGTGCGCCGGAGGGAGAAGGCAGCCAGCAAACTGAAACAGGCCGCCATCATTACCCCGAAAGCCGTTTCGCCGGGGTTATCGAGATGAATCGCGGCAAACAAGATCGAGAGCACAACCGCGGCAGGCCAGAATCCAGCTTCCGACGCCAGGGTCTCCTGCAGATAGCCGCGGAACGAGAACTCCTCGAAAAATGCCAGCATCATGAATCCGAGCGCATAGAAAAGGCCGTATCGCGCAGCGTCCCAGCCCGCCGGCGCTTGCGTTTGAATAGAAAAACCGTGCGCCGCCGCGATCAACCCCATCAGTGCGCTCACCATGGCTAACCCGAGGAACAGTCCCTGCGCCAAGCGCTTTATGGAATCGCGATTCAGCGGCAGCCCGTAATGCCAAAACGAATGTTGCTCCCATCGCGCCATCGCGAGGACGGCAAGAATCACCGCGACCGCGGCGATGCCGTCGCCGAAAAACAACAGGCTCGGAGTCATGATGAGTAGATTCTGCGTGTACGTCCAGGACCGGATCGCCGGAATCGCCACCAGCGCTGCCGTCAGAATTGCTGAGAAGACGATCCAGAGGAAGATTGAATTCAGCGCCCGCCATCCCGCGCGGACGCCGTGAGGCCCGAGAAAAATTCGGTGAATGCGGCCCTGAAACGAGGCGTCGGCCCGGCCGCCTCCCTCGGGCAATCCGGACCGCGTGGGCGATGAATTCAGAGCGATGGCGATTCTCTCCGGTCCTGCTCGGCGAGTGGTCTGTCGGCGCCGCCGAGCATCAAAAATACGCCGGGCCAGGGTGCACCGAAAGGCCTTTCTGCGATTGGGGGCGACAACAGACGCGGGTTGCGGTGACGGACCGTGGCTGCTAAAATTCAGTGTCTGCGCAGCCAGGCTGGAACCACCACCATCGAAACGATCCTTCCATGCGGGTAACGGCTAGACGATAATACGTACGGGAGAACAGGTTTGGCCAAATATGATCTCGTGATCATCGGGAGCGGGCCGGGCGGATACGTTGCCGCGATCCGTGCGAGCCAGTGGGGATTGAAAACCGCGGTGATCGAAAAGGACCCATACCTCGGCGGCACCTGCCTGCACGTCGGCTGTATTCCAACCAAGGTTTTTCTGCATCACGCGGATATCTACGACAATTTCCTGCGTGCCGAGGAATTCGGATTCGAAGTAAAGGACGTTAAGGTCAACTGGCCCGCGATGCTCGCGCGCAAGGACAAAATCGTCAAGAAGCATGCGGGCGGAATTGGAATGTTGTTCAAGAAGAACAAGGTGGATTCGATCACCGGCTGGGGACGCATCGTCGGACCGGGTCGCGTTTCCGTTGAAAAGGAAGGCAAGACCACCGAGATCGAAACGACCTACACGATGCTCGCGACCGGATCGGAAGCGCGCTCGCTGCCCGGTGTGGAAATTGATGGCGCGTGCATCCTCACCAACCGGGAAATTTTGCAGTTGCCCGCGATCCCGAAATCTCTTGTAGTCGTCGGCGCAGGAGCCGTAGGCGTGGAATTTGCCTCGATCTATCGTACGTTCGGCGCGGAAGTTACCATCCTCGAAGCTCTTCCCCGCATCGTGCCGCTCGAAGACGAAGAAATATCGCCCGAGCTCGAGAAGGCATTTAAGAAAAAAGGTATCCGCATCGAAACCGAGGCTACCGTTGAATCCGTGAAGAAGGATGCCAAGGGCGCGACCGTCGCGTTTAAGGACAAAACCGGCAAGACGCAATCCGTCTCCGCGGAAAAAGTTCTCATCGCCGTTGGCCGCCGCCCGCTCACTGAAAATTGCGGCATCGAGAAAACAAAAGCCAAGCTCGAGCGCGGTTTCGTGCACGCGAATGCGTACCTGGAAACCGATGAGCCTCGTCTGTATGCGATCGGCGATATCGTTGCCGGGCTGCCTCAGCTCGCGCACGCCGCTTCGATGGAAGGTATCATCGCGGTGGGCCGCATGGCGGGGAAAGATGTGCAGCCATTTGACCGCAAGAGATGCCCTGCCGCCACGTATTGCGAGCCGCAAATCGGTTCCGTCGGCCTCACGGAAAAGCAGGCGCGCGACGCCGGATTGGACGTGAAAACGGGCAAGTTTCCGTTCCTCGGCAATAGCAAAGCAACCATCCTCGGCAACCATGAAGGCTTCATCAAAGTGGTGGCGGAGGCGAAATACGGAGAAATTCTGGGCGTCCATGCGATCGGACCGCTCGCCACAGAAATTATCGCCGAGCCAGTTACCGCGCTTGGCCTCGAAGCCACGCTCGACGATATGGCGGCCACAATCCATGCCCACCCGACGGTCTGGGAGGCGATGGGTGACGCGTTCAATGCGGTGCGCGGTCTCACCATCAATTATTAACCTCGCGGCGTGAGTCGCCGACATTTCGAGAGGCGCTTTGCAACAGCCTGAAAAAATATGCTGGGTGGTGGACTTGGGGCTGATCCCCTACGGGCCTGCGTGTGAATGGCAGCATCGGCTCGTCCGGGCCCGTAAAGCCCGCACAATTCCCGACGTCCTGCTACTTTGCGAGCATCCGCATGTGATCACGCTTGGTCGAAACGGCACTCGCGATCATTTACACGCGGGGGATGCCCTGCTCGAACAAATGAAAGTGGAGTTTCATACCAGCGACCGCGGGGGCGATATCACCTATCATGGCCCCGGGCAGATCGTCGGCTATCCGATCCTCGATCTGACAGAGCATCGTCGCGACATTGGGTGGTACGTCGAGCAGATCGAAGAAGTGATGGTCTGTGCGACCGCGGATTTCGGCATCGCCGCGAAGCGCGTAGAGGGCCAGCACGGCGTGTGGATCGATACGCCAAATGGCGAAGAAAAACTGGGCGCGCTCGGCGTGCACCTGAGCCGCTGGGTTACTTCCCACGGCTTCGCTTACAATGTCTCGACCGACTTGCGCTATTTCGACTTGATCGTTCCGTGCGGGATCGCTGGCAAGGGCGTGACGTCAGTTGAACGCGCGCTCGGCCGGGCCGTCTCCATGAATGAAGCGCGCGAGCGGCTGATCGCCCAGTTCGCGTCTGTCTTTGCGCGAGACGTGAGGAAAATGGGGAGCGAAGAACTCCTGGCGATTTTTCAGAACGCGCCGGCGATTGCTGAACAGGCCGGTTCGATGGTGGGTTAAGGTCTGGATGTTGCCCCGGGGACGTTCGCCCGGCATCCTGGTCTTTGGTGGGCGCGTGGGGCTTCAGCCCCACGAAAGGCATCACCAAGAAGATCCAGCCTTTAGCGCTGGGACCGGCATCCCTTGGTCGAGGAAACGAATGGCTTCTAGGAAGTGTTTGATCCATGCATAACAAACTCACTCACGACCAGCATCTCGACCTCTACTACTTCATGCGGCTCAATCGGCAGCTGGAAGAGCGTCTGGTCCGGCTCTTCCGGCAGAACAAAATTGTCGGCGGCGTCTATTCGAGCCTCGGGCAGGAGGCGGTTTCCGTCGGCACGTCCTACGCCCTCGAGCCGCGCGACTGGCTCGCACCCATGATTCGCAATATCGGCGCGCTGCTCGTCAAGGGCTTCCAGCCTCGCGACATTTTCACGCAGCACATGGCGAAATTTACCTCGCCCACGCAGGGGAAGGACGGCACCAGCCACTTTGGCGATTTGAAGGTGCGCCACGTGGTTTCTCCAATCTCCATGCTCGGCGATTTGATTCCGGTAATGACCGGCGTGGCCATGGCCGGTCGGTATCTCGGGCAAAATATCGTTGCGATGACGTGGATTGGCGACGGCGGCACCTCTACGGGAGCATTTCACGAGGGCCTGAACCTTGCAGCGCAACAGCGCGCACCGTTCGTCCTGATCGTCGAAAACAACCAGTGGGCCTATTCAACACCCGTGGCGCGGCAGGTGCCGATCAAGAATCTTGCCGATCGCGCCGCCGCGTACGGGATTGCAAGCAAGATCGTGGACGGCAACGATGTGGTGGCGACCTATGAGGCCACCAAGACCGCTGTCGAAGATTGTCGCTCTGGCCGGGGCCCCATTTTGATCGAAGTGAAAACCATGCGCATGAAGGGGCACGCGCAGCACGATCCGGCTGAGTATGTCCCCAAGGCGATGTTCGACTTCTGGAAGACGCAGGACCCGATCGCGCGCTACGAAACGTATCTGACGGAACACAAGCTCTGGGACCCCAAGAAAAAGTCCGAAATCGACGCGCGCATCGAGCACGAATTGGACGCCGATCAGAAGTTCGCCGAAGAGTCTCCCATGCCGCCGCCTGAGATCGCCGAACAGGGCGTCTATTGCGATGGCTGCCATACGATTGAAGCCGAATGGCGTCGGCCGAAGAAAGAAGTGATACCGCCCGCATCAAACGAGGAAGCGGTGTGGAAGATTGCGGACTTCGGCGCGTTCAAAAAGACGTCTGCGCCTATCGCGACGGTCGCACCTGGCGCGCGGGCAACCGTGAGTAGCGGCAACGGTGCCGAATCAACAGCTGTCGCGCATGTCGAGCCCGAGGTTGCCAAGCAAGTCCCGTTACGCGTTCCCTTCGGCCGCGGGCCCAAGGATCGGTCGGTTGAGCTCGAACGGCGCGACAAAGTCGCCGAGCGGCCTCCGCGGCACAAACCGCCACACAAGCGGAGAAGGCGCTAGCGATGCCAGAAATCACCATGCTCGAAGCCATCCGCCAGGCACTGTTCGAAGAAATGGAGCGCGACCCGGCCGTTGTCGCCATGGGCGAGGACATCGGAGTCTATGGTGGCGCGTTCCAAGCAACCGAGGGTCTACTCGCCAGATTCGGTCACGAACGTGTGATTGAAACTCCGATCAGCGAGACAGCCATCGTTGGCGCCGCGTGCGGCATGAGCTATCTGGGGTTGCGCCCGGTGGCGGAGATGCAATTCATCGATTTCATCGCCTGCTGCTTCAACCAGGTCACCAACTTTGTCGCAAAGTCGCATTACCGCTATGGCGCTCCGGTGCCCATGGTCCTTCGCGGCCCCTCCGGCGGCGGGGTTCACGGCGGTCCGTTTCATTCCGCGAATCCGGAAATGTATTTCGTGCATACGCCGGGGCTGAAGGTCGTCTATCCCTCGACCGCCTACGATGCAAAGGGACTGCTGAAGTCGGCGATTCGCGACAACAATCCCGTCCTCTTTTTCGAACACAAATTCCTGTACCGGCGCATCAAAGAAGAGGTGCCCTCGGGCGACTATACCGTGCCCATCGGCAAGGCCGTGGTTCGCCGCCCGGGCAGCGACCTGACGATTGTCAGTTACGCGGCCATGGCGCATGTGGCGATGGAAGCCGCCGCCACGCTGGCCAAAGACGGCATCGAAGCCGAGGTGATTGACCTGCGGACCCTGCTCCCGCTTGATAGCGAAACCATCCTTGCCTCGGTCAAAAACACGAACAGACTGTTGATCGTGCACGAAGACACGCGCACGGGCGGCATTGCGGGCGAAATTGCCGCGATCGTCTGCGAGAGCGCTTTCGGGTACCTGGATGCGCCGATCGCGCGGGTAACATCGCTCGACACGCCCGTGCCGTACGCTCCGCCGCTCGAAGAACGTTTTTTGCCGAACGCCGAAAAAGTTGTCGCTGCAGCGCGCGAACTGGCAAAATACTAATCTGGAAGAAAGCAGGTCTTTCGCCTTGGGAAAAACGAAGGGGTTGAACAAAGCGGAGTTTGAAGTTGGGTCGGAAGTCCGCACTGCGGACCGCAATTTTCTCGAGGAGTTCCTCGAGGCCGGTCAGTATCATAACGAGCTCGAGCCCGAGCAACTCGAGTACGCCGGCCGCACCGCCAAAGTGAAAGGCGTCGAGTTCTTTCACGGCGGAGATGAAATCTACACGCTCGAAGGCGTGCCCGGCGTCTGGCACGAAGAGTGTCTGAGCGCGACCTGAGCGGATCGCCGCTGGCCTTCGCGCTTGCATTTGGAGTCTCGCATTCGAAGATCGGTACGATAAGAGTTGCTGGAGGATCGAGCGATGGCTGTTGACGTCATTATGCCCCAGATGGGCGAAAGCATCTTTGAAGGCACGATCACCAAGTGGCTGAAAAAGCCGGGCGATAAAATCGAGCGCGACGAGCCGCTATTTGAAATCTCGACTGACAAAGTGGATGCGGAGATTCCCTCTCCCGCCGCAGGTGTCCTGAAGGAAATCAAGGTCAAAGAGGGACAGACCGTCCCCATCCAGACGGTCGTGGCCTCGATTGATGCGGTCGGTTCGGCAGCGGCCGCTCCCGCTCCCGCGCCCGCGAAAACAGAAACTCCGAAGGCCGCCGCTCCGCCGGCTGCGAAGGCGGAAGCACCTAGGCCCGCTCCGCCGCCCACCGCTGCGGCAGCTTCTGCGCCACCGCAAAAGACCGACGCGAACGGTGACAAGATTCGTAGCTCTCCGCTGGTGCGTCGCATGGCCCGCGAGAACAACATTGACCTGTCGCAAGTGTCCGGAACGGGGGCAGGAGGCCGCGTCAGCAAGCAAGACATCCTGGCTGCAGCCGAAGGTGGCGCACGCGCAGTTACGGCGCCGAGTGCGGCTCCGGCCCGCTCCGGTGGTCCCCCTCCGGCAGGCGGCGCTCTCGCTTCCGGTGCAATTGAGTCTGCTGTCCCGCGCGAGCGAATGTACTTCGGCCACTACGAAGTACAGCCGATGTCCAACATGCGGCAGAAGATCGCCGAGCACATGGTGGTCTCGAAGCGCGTCTCGCCCCACGTTTATTCCGTCGAGGAAGTAAACGTCAGTGGCATCGCCACGCTTCGCGTCAAATCGAAGGACAAGTTCGAGAAGGAATCCGGCACCAAGCTGACGTTCATGCCGTTTTTCATCCGTGCCGCTGTTGAGGCATTGCGCGCTTTTCCCACGGTGAACTCGTCGGTTGACGGCACGAACATCGTGCTGCACAAGGAGTGCAACATCGGCATCGCCGTGGCACTCGATTGGGGATTGATCGTCCCGGTGATCAAAGGCGCCGAAGAAAAGAATTTCTTCGGTCTTGCGCGGGCGGTCACGGATCTGGCCGAGCGTGCGCGTTCGAAAAAACTCAAGCCCGATGAAGTGATGGAGAGCACATTCTCGATCACGAACCCGGGCGTTTTCGGCGGGCTCTTTGGCCTGCCGGTGATCAACCAGCCGAACGTCGCTATCCTTGGTCTGGGTACGATTGAAAAACGCCCCGTCGTGATTGACGACGCGATCGCCATTCGTTCGATGGTGTATCTCACGCTGTCCTACGATCACCGCGTTGTGGACGGCGCTGTCGCCCATCAGTTCATGGGCCACGTGAAACACACGCTCGAAAACTGGACCGAGCCGCTTTTCTAGAGCAAGTCGAAAGTTGACCGTTCAGCATTGAGAGTGAATTTCCGGAAGCTGCTGGCTCGTTTTCCTCTGAACCCTCAACTCTGGACTCTGAACCGCTCTCTCCCATGTCTCCCTCCTACTTGCAAAACGCGTGGGGCCAGCCTCCCTGGCAGATCGATTTCTCGCCCGCGCATGAGCCGCTCCCGACGTCAGTGGATTTCGCCATTCTCGGAGGCGGTTTCACGGGCCTGGCCGCCGCGGCGTGGCTGCGTCGTCATGCTCCCGAGAAATCGGTCGCGGTCTTCGAAGCCAAGCGGATCGGCGCGGCCGCCAGTGGACGTACGGGCGGAATGGTTTTGGCCGAAAGCGCTGCGGGCGATCTTCCGGGTCTTGGCGACGTGCTCGCCGGGCTCACGCGCATCCTCGGCGATCTTGGACCCGCATGCGGAATTTCCTTGGGCACGAGTTGCGAACTCGCGTTGCCCGGCGCATGGGAAATCGCGCGCAAGGGCGGACTCGCGAAATCGCCAATCTCGTGGAATGACTCCGGCACGCTCCGCGTGGTGAACGAGGTTCCCGGCGGCACGGTGAATCCCGGAAAGTTGGTTGAGGGACTGGCGCGATGCGCCCAGCAGCTGGGCGCAGTGATCCTCGAGCAAGCGCGAGTCGAGCGCGTGAATTGGGGTCGCGCGGACGCGGAGTTGGAGTTTACGGGCGGAAAGGTTCGCTCGGGGAAAATCCTGTTTGCCACGAATGCCCTGTCGCTCGATTTGTCGGGGCTGAACGACCGCACGCATCCGAAACTGACGCTTGCAGCCTCGACCGCGCCGCTTTCCGAAGACCAGCTGGAGGCAATCGGACTCTCGCAACGAAAACCCTTTTACACCGTGGATTTCCCGTATCTGTGGGGGCGAGTATGCCGCGACAATTCAATCGTGTGGGGCGCGGGGCTCGTGGGAGCGGAAGATTCCGGCAGCGTCGAGCAAATTGATATCGCGGCGGAAGAATCCTCGCGAATGTTCGCGTCGCTCGAACGGCGCATCCGCCACCTTCAGCCGGGGCTTGAACAACTGAACTTCACGCATCGCTGGGGCGGTCCGATTCTTTTCCGCGATGGCTGGGAGCCTGTATTTGATCGTCATCCGGCAAGCCCGAACGGAATTGTTCTTGGCGCCTTCGCGGGACACGGAGTGGCGCTTTCCGTTTATCTCGGGACTTGGGCTGCCGAGATACTGCTGGGGCGCCGGAATTTGCCGGAATGGGGAAAGATAATTTGAATACTCCGTCGAGAAGCGTGCATCCAATTTAGCGGAAAATCCGAGATCGAGCACTCGGAGCGAAAGGAAAGTGAGCCATGGCTAAGATGAAGGCGGCGCAAATATCAAGACCGGGAGCAGACTTCGAGATCGTCGAGCGCGAAATACCGCAGCCCGGGCCGGGAGAAGTCAGGATCAAAGTTCATGCGTGCGGCGTCTGTCACAGCGATGCGATCGTGAAAGAAATGGGCGCGTGGCCGGGCCTTACCTACCCGCGCGTGCCAGGCCACGAAGTCGCGGGAGCGATTGACGAGACTGGTGCGGGCGTCACTGCGTGGAAGAAAGGCCAGCGGGTAGGCGTAGGCTGGCACGGCGGGCAAGACGGGACCTGCCTGCCATGCAGGAGAGGTGATTTCGCGAACTGCGCGCATCTGAAAATCACCGGAATCAGTTACGACGGCGGCTACGCGGATTACATGCTCGCCCCAGTCGAGGCGCTCGCAGCGATGCCGGAATCGCTCGACGCCGCTGAAGCCGCGCCGCTGCTGTGCGCCGGGGTCACCACGTTCAATTCGCTGCGCCATTCCGGCGCCATGCCCGCCGATCTGGTGGCGATCCAGGGAATAGGCGGGCTCGGACACCTGGGAGTTCAGTTTGGCCAGAAGTTCGGCTACAAGGTGGCTGCCGTGGGACGCGGGCCGGAGAACGCCGCGCTCGCAAAAAAGTTGGGAGCCAGTGTCTACATTGATAGCGGAGCGACAAACGCAGCAGCTGAATTGCAAAAGCTGGGCGGTGCGCGCGTGATCCTGGCGACGGCGCCGAGCTCGAAATCGATGTCGTCCTTGATAGACGGGCTTGGAATGAACGGCAGGATGATGGTGGTAGGGGCTACGCTCGACCCCATCGAGGTCACGCCAGTTCAACTGATTTTCGGAATGAAGAGCCTTCAGGGTTGGGCGTCGGGAATCCCCACCGATTCCGAAGACACGCTGCGGTTTGCGGAGCTAACCGGCGTGCGGCCAATGATCGAGAAGTATCCGTTGGCAAAGGTGAACGAAGCCTATGCGCGAATGATGAGCGGAAAAGCAGAGTTTCGCGTGGTGCTGACCATGTAGCGTCTGCCGTGGTTCCTAGCGGCGGCGCTAGCCCGCTGCCGCTAGCTCAGCAGAAACGTTGCCACAGAAAATAGAACTGGTAGCGCTAACGGGAAACGAAACAGTTTCAAGTCGTCCGACCTCGTTCAAGGCAGCCGTAATCCGCGGATGCTCGGTGGAAGCAGGTGGCCCTTTCCCGCAAGATGCCCCCTAGAGACAATTGGTGTAAGCCGTGTGTGAGCAAACCGATCCATGAAGGCAACCGCGCCTGTTGACCATCGCGACGGGTGTTGCCACACAAGTCGCCATGGTAACCGCGATGGAATCCAAGTGAACAGAACGACGAAGTAGCCGAGGTAGAATTCCCTCAGCGATCGGAGGCCGAGGACGTGTTCAGGGCCACGGCGGCGCGAATAAGAGTTTTCAGAGCCTTCTCGTTAACCTTGTCGCCCTGGCGGAAGTCGATGGCACGCCTCACTCGACCCTCGAGACTAGAATTGAAGAGGCCTGAGGGGTCATCCAACGAGGCGCCCCTGGCGAATGTCATCTTTACGACATTCTTGTAGGTCTCGCCGGTCGAGATCAACCCGTCGTGAGACCACACAGGTGTCCTCCACTTCCACTCCTCGACGACTTTAGGGTCGGCTTGTTTGATCAAAGCGCGGAGGCGGGAAAGCATCTCTCCGCGCCAGTCGCCTAGCTCCTGGATTCTCGCATCGATCAGTCGAGATGCAGATTCAACTCTCTGGGAACCACTGTTTTTCATGATGAGTGCTTGCTTCCCTCCTGAGTTCTTTTTTCTTGCTCGTTTCTGGACTGGAATATCCGCTGAGAGCTGGTAGCGCTAACGGGAATCGAACCCGTATTTCAGCCTTGAAAGGGCCGCGTGCTAACCGTTGCACCATAGCGCCGGAGCGACACCAAGCCGGGAAGAGACTCGATTATCCGGGAAAGACCTCGCGTTGACAAGGCGAGGAAACGCGCGGTGGTGATGTCATTCGATCGTGCCCAAAAGTCTAAATCCCCTAGTTCGCCGCACGGACGCAGAGAACGCCGAGAGCACCATTGAGTCAGGCTAAAGCCCTCGTTTCGAGCGATGTCCGAGCTACCGCTCGGGCCCTTTAGAATGGAGTCAATTCCCGGAATTTCTCAAATCAAAACAGTGCCGATAATTTTCCCGATTCGCAGATCTACTGTCCTTCCGTACGGCTTACTGATAGGCATCAAAGTCCGCTATTACAGAACTATTACAAAGGCCATTCCGCCCTTCTGATAGCCTGAACTCGTAAACTGAGCGAAAACACAGACACCTCAGAGTACACAAAGGGCCCAATGACACTCGCCGATCTAGAGAAAAAGTCCGCCGCAGCAAATGAAATCAACTGGGTGACAGCTACTTTCATGGTGCTGTTTCATGTGGGCGCCGTGGCGGCGCTGTTCTTCTTCAGCTGGAAGGCGCTATTCGTGTTGTTGTTTCTCAATTGGGTCTCTGGCAGCCTCGGAATCGGCATCGGCTATCACCGGCTGCTCACTCATCGCGGCTACAAGACCCCAAAGTGGGTCGAATATTTTCTGACGATTTGCGCCACGCTTGCTCTCGAAGGCGGACCGATTTTCTGGGTCGCCACGCATCGCATCCATCACCAACACTCCGACAAAGAGGGCGATCCGCATTCTCCCGTGGACGGCAAGTGGTGGGCGCATATGGGCTGGATTCTGATGGGCAAGTCCATGCACCACGACACAACGACGCTGGCGCGCTACGTCCCCGATCTAGCCAAAGACAAGTTTCACGTGTGGATCACGAAATACCACTACGTTCCGATGATCGTGCTTGGGCTGATTCTGCTGGCGATCGGAGGAATTCCCTTGGTGCTCTGGGGCATATTCCTGCGCACCGTGATTGGCCTGCACTCGACCTGGCTGGTGAATTCGGCCACGCACTCGTGGGGCACGCGGCGGTTTAAGACACGCGATCTTTCGACGAACAGCTGGTGGGTCGCGTTGCTGTCGTTTGGCGAGGGCTGGCACAACAATCACCACGCACATCCAACGTCGGCGCGCCACGGACTTGCCTGGTACGAGGTTGACTTCAACTGGTACGGCATCTGGACGCTCCAGAAACTCGGGCTCGCGAAGGACGTATTCCGCGTCAAGCTCCCGAACAAGCAGGGAGCCGTTGAAAATCTTCCGGCCGAGAAAATTGCTGCCGTCGTGGGCGAGCCAGAGACTGATCTGGTCTCGGCCTAAGGCCTTTTCTTTCGGCTTTTGGCCGTAAGCCAGAGGCGCTGCTTTCATGTTTAGCGTCCGCTCGCGCCTGGAAATATCTCCGCACGAATCCGCCCCTACACCGCTGTACAATCTCCAGAAGACGTCATGCGAATCACCGGCCGCCGGAAGAAAATCGCCTTATTCCTGATTCTGGGCATCTGTCTGGTCGCCGCCACCGTGGCGCTCACAAGCATTTGGATTATTCTCAACTGGCGCGAACGCGTCCTGCTCTTTTTCGGGGTGGTTTTCTTTATCGCCATCATCGTTGGCCTGATCCTCAATACTGTGTTTCTCGTGCGCGAAATTCGGCGGAACGAGCATCACGACAGCTTCATCAACGCCGTGACTCACGAATTGAAGACGCCGATCACGTCCATTCGCCTGTATCTGGAGACCTTACAGCGGCGAGAGGTGGACGAAGCACAACGCCAGAAGTTCTATCGCTTGATGCTGGACGATACGGACCGATTGCGCAGGACCGTGGAGCAGGTGCTGAAGGCCGGGGAAGTCGGCTATTCGCGCAGCGCGCAGAAATCTCTGGAAGTCGATTTCAGCGGCCTCGTGAGCGAATGTATAGATCTGGCCCGAACGCGGCATAATTTGCAGCCGGCCGCGCTGCACTGGCAAAAGCCCACCGGAATGAACGGAGCGGGAACCAAAGTTACCGGCGATCCCGATGAGCTCCGCACGGCGATCTCCAATATCCTGGACAATGCAATCAAGTACTCCGGCGGTGATGTGGACATCTCCGTGTGGATGGACACGCCGGACGAAGAGCATGTTGCGCTGCGCGTTCGCGATCGCGGCATTGGAATTCCGGCCGGCGAACTGAAGCGCATTTTCAGGCGCTTCTATCGAGTGTCGAGCTATTCCGCGTCGCGAGTGAAGGGCACCGGCCTGGGCCTGTTCATCGTGCGGGCCATCGCGCGTGCGCATGGCGGCAGGGTGTTTGCGGAGAGCGCCGGTGAGACTCGCGGCACCACGGTGACGCTGGAATTGCCGAGGAGTGCGTCGTGAGCCGCGTCCTGGTCGTCGAAGACGAAGTTCATCTTGCAGAGGGCCTGCGCTTCAACCTGGAAGCGGAAGGACACTCCGTGGATGTGGCGGGCGATGGCGAGTCCGCGATCGAACGGTTGCTCACAGGCGCCAACAAATTCGACGCCGTCGTGCTGGACGTGATGCTTCCCGGCATGGACGGCTTCCACGTTGTTTCCGCTCTGCGCAAGGCCAAGAATTACGTGCCCGTACTGATGCTGACGGCCCGGGGCCGTCCCGAAGACGTCCTCGCGGGATTCGCGGCGGGAACGGACGACTATCTTCCGAAGCCATTCGAGCTGCCGATATTTCTGGCGCGTCTCCAGGGCCTGCTGCGGCGAAGCGCGTGGCTTGCGAGTTCGGTACCGTCAGCAGCCGAAGCGAGGGCGAATCGAAAGACCGGCGCCAGTGCGGGCCGCGCGACCGATGAAGATGTTTTCTCGTTCAATGGACGGACGATCGATTTTGGTAATCTGGAACTGCGCACCAAAGACACCACGATTCAACTGACACTGATGGAAGCGAAGCTTCTGCGCCACTTGATCCGCAGCAACGGCCGAACGGTGTCACGCAAATCCATTCTCGAAGACGTCTGGGGTTTGCGCGAGGACACAGACACGCGCGCCATCGATAATTTTGTCGTTCGACTGAGGCGCTACATTGAAGAAGATCCGTCCGAACCTGAAGTTCTACTCACCGTGAGGGGCGTCGGTTATCGATTCGTCCCCTAGTTTCACGGTGCGGGCTTGCCGCGCCAGTTTCTACCGATCTTCGCTGGCTCCGAGGGAGCCATCGGTATCACCGCATGGGCACGTTCTCTCCAGAAAGGCGATGCCTACCACGTAACGAACGACCCGCCCGGGTCCCGCGCGTTAAGCGGAAGTTCCATTTTCCCAATACGCTACGAGAAAGTGAAAAATCTTGGTGTGCGTTCGCGAATTGCGGCACAAAATCAGGTATATAATAAAGGTGACCAAATATTGCGAGAGGATCGCTACGGGTCCAATTGCGGAAGGTGTAGATACTTATGGCCGTGCATCCAGTTATTCCTCCAACCGACATCGACGAACTCGAAGAGATATGGGAATGGATTGAGTCATTCGACGCAGTTGTAGCGAATGGTAAGCCTGGGCAGGCTTCCAGGATCCTGCAGGAAATCCGCGACAGAGCCTTGGCTTCCGGTGTGCAAGTCCCGTTTACTGCGAACACTCCCTACGTAAATACGATCCATGTAAGCCAGCAGGCCGCGTTGCCGGGCGATCAGGAAATCGAACGAAAGATCAAAAGCCTTGTGCGCTGGAACGCCCTGGCCATGGTGGTCCGAGCCAATCGCGAAGAGCACAATATCGGCGGTCACATCTCGACCTACGGTTCGGTCGCCACTCTATTCGAGATGGGGTTCGATCATTTCTTCCGTGCACGCACGGACAAGTTTGAGGGCGACACGGTTTATTTCCAGGGCCATGCGGCGCCGGGAGTTTACGCGCGCGCATTTGTCGAGGGCCGCCTGTCGGCCGAAAAACTCGAGAATTTCCGACGCGAACTAAAGGCCGGAGGCGGGCTTTCATCATACCCGCATCCGTGGTTGATGCCCGACTTCTGGGAATTCCCCACTGTTTCGATGGGCCTGAGCCCGATCATGGCGATTTATCAGGCTCGTTTTAACCGTTATCTCGAAGATCGAGGACTGAAACCGCGCACCGACGCCAAGGTGTGGGCGTTCCTGGGTGACGGCGAAACGGATGAGCCGGAAGCTCTGGGAGCAATCACCCTCGCCTCCCGAGAACACCTCGACAATCTGATTTTTGTCATCAACTGCAACCTTCAGCGCCTGGATGGACCTGTGCGCGGCAACGGAAGTATCGTTCAGGAACTGGAAGCGGCGTTCCGTGGCGCGGGTTGGAATGTCATTAAGGTCCTTTGGGGATCGGACTGGGATGCGCTTTTCGAACAGGACGTTGACGGCTTGCTCGCCAAGCGCCTCGGGGAAATGGTTGACGGCGAATACCAGAAACTGATCGTCGAGTCTGGCGCCTATATCCGGCAGCACGTCTTCGGGGGAGATCCCCGGTTGCTCAAGATGGTTGAGAATATTCCGGACGAAAAACTTCACGCATTGCGCCAGGGCGGACACGATCCAAAGAAAGTTTACGCGGCTTACAAAGCTGCGGTCGAGCACAAAGGAGCTCCAACCGTCATCCTGGCCCGCACGATCAAAGGCTATGGCCTCGGTGAAGCCGGAGAGGGCCGCAACGTCACCCACCAGCAGAAAAAGGTTGATGAAGATACGCTTCGCACCTTCGGCGAGCGCTTCGGTCTCTCGTTCACGGAAGAGCAATTCGCTGAGGTCCCGTTCTACCGCCCCCCGGACGACAGTCCCGAAATTCAGTATCTCCGCGATTGTCGCGAAAAACTGGGTGGCTATATGCCGCGGCGCAGCGTCCGCTCAAAGCCATTAACAGGTGATCGTGGGGCACTATTCGAGGAATTTCTGACGGGGAGCGAAGGCCGTGAAGTTTCCACCACGATGGCTTTCGTCGGAATGCTGCGAAAAATGCTGCGCGACGCAGAAATTGGCAAGTTGGTTGTGCCGATCGTTCCCGATGAAGCGCGCACATTCGGCATGGAATCCCTGTTTCGGCTGGTGGGAATTTACAGCAGCCAGGGGCAGCTCTACGAGCCGGTCGACATGAACACGCTGCTCTATTACAAGGAAGCCAAGGACGGCCAGATATTGGAAGAAGGCATCACCGAGGCTGGTTCGATGTCCTCGTTTATTGCCGCCGGTTCCGCCTACGCGACTCATGGAATCAACACGATTCCGTTTTTCATCTTCTATTCGATGTTCGGCCTGCAGCGCGTCAGCGATTTGATTTGGGCCGCGGCGGACACACGATGCCGCGGGTTCTTGCTGGGAGGCACGGCCGGACGCACGACGCTGGCCGGGGAAGGCCTGCAGCACCAGGACGGCAATAGCCATATCCTCGCGCTTCCCATCCCCACACTGCGAGCCTACGATCCCGCGTTCGCCTACGAAATCGCCGTGATCATCGAAGACGGTATCGACCGCATGTACCACCAGGGTGAAAGCATCTTCTTTTACATCACGGTGATGAACGAGCCTTACGCAATGCCTCCGATGCCGGCCGGATCGCGCGAGGGCATTCTGAAGGGCATGTACCAATTTAAGGCCGCGGGCGACAGCAAGTCGAAGCTTCGCGCCCAGCTTTTCGGAAGCGGCTCCATTCTTCGCGAAGTGCTGCGCGCGCAGGAAATCCTGGCGGAGAAATACCACGTCGCCGCTGACGTGTGGAGCGTCACGAGCTACAAAGCTCTCTACAACGATGGAATCGAGACGGAGCGCTGGAACCTGTTGCATCCATCTAACAAGCCCCGTGTGCCCTATGTCTCCCAGTGCCTTGCCGATGCCCCTGGCGTCCTCGTGGCCGCGACGGATTATCTGAAAGCGCTGCCAAATATGGTGAGCCAATGGATGCCCCGGAAGCTGGCCTCGCTCGGTACCGACGGATTTGGTCGAAGCGAGAGCCGAGCGTCGCTCCGCAACTTCTTTGAGGTGGACGCCCGCTTCATCACGCTGGCGACCCTCCATGAATTGCTACGCGAAGGCAAAATTCAGGCGTCCGTTGTCCAGCAGGCGATCAAAGATCTCGAGATTGACGTCGAAAAGGCCGACCCGCTCACAACGTGAAACCCAGTCTTCCCGCCCGTTGGCCTTGGGGATGGTTTCGCTTGACGAAGTCCGTGACATTCCGCAACAATCGGAGAATCAGTTTCGCGCCCAGGCGATGCCGCGCGTCAAGGGGTTTGCGTACGAACGACCGACCGAGGCGCGTTCTAAGAGACTAGAAATGAGGTAATTAGACATGGGCAAGATCGTTTCAGCATTTGCCACCGTGCACGCCCCGCAGCTTTTTGACCGCCCGCCGAGCGAGGATCCCAAGCAGCTTGATGCCGATATTGCGGCAATGCGTCAGATTGGTCGCGAACTGGAGGAATCCAAGCCGGATGCCGTCATCGTGATCGGCAGCGACCATCTCGAAACGTTTTTTCTGAGCTCCGTGCCCACATTCGCCATTCTGTCCGGCGAGTTTTCTCATGCCGAATTTGCCGGCCGCAGATACGAAATGCCCATTCACCAGGGCTTGGCCGAAGATCTCCTAGACAAGCTCATGTCGGCGGGTTTCGACCTGGGCTACTCGCAGGACGCTGTCCTCGGACACGCGTTCGCGGCTGTCTATGAATGGGTGATCGAAAAGCGTCCCATTCCGGTCGTCCCGATTTTCGTCAATGCGTATCTCCCGCCCCTGCCGACGGCGAAGCGCTGCGCGGAGTTGGGTAAGGCGATCGCAAAGGTAATTGCGGCCCGCCCAGAAAAGGTAGCCATCGTGGCCAGCGGCGGGATGTCACACTTCCCGGGCACGTGGAAGTACCCCAAGCCGGATTTCGAGTTCGACTACTGGGCCATCTCCCAAATGGAGAAGGGCAATCACGATGCCTTAATCAACCTGACCAACGAGCAACTCGATGAGGTCGGCAACACGGAGATGCTTTCGTGGATGATCATGTTCGGTGCGATCGGAAACCAGCCGGGCGAGTTGGTCACCTATCAGCCGACGTGGCATCACGGCCACGCGGTCATGCGCTTCCTCCCGCTAAAAGGAACAGGCCCTTCCAAAGAGGGCGCCGAGGCGGCGAAAAAGTACGAATTCAAGGGTGGCTTCGAATTCTATAAGCACCCTTCCGTCGCGGCTTACAAACTGAACAAGGTTCTGTACGACAGCCGCTTCAAGCGGGACCTGCGGCTCCGGCTGATTCACGATCTTCCTTCCGTGGCGAAGGAATACGGCATGACGACCGAGGAAGCCAAGGTTCTTGAGACGCTGCAGGACGACGACATCGAGAAGTTCCGGGACGGGCAGGTCCATCCGCTGGTAGAGGCGGGCGCCCATCCGCTCGGGATGTGGATGGCCGTCATCCGGATCCACGCCGAGCTGCGGAAGTTGCGCGCGGCAAAGAGCGAAATCGGGCAGCCGAACAGCGCATCGCACTAACCGGCGGCGATTCAACAGCGAAGTGATGGGGCCTCTGACGTATCGGGACGCCTCAGCTTTTGCTTTTCTGGACGGTCATTTCGCTCGAGATCCGACGAATTCTTTCGACTTAAAGCGAGGGCAAACATATGAAGGTTGGCGTGGCGGGACAAGGCGCTTTCGGCGTGAAGCATTTGGAGGCCCTCGCCGTTATTCCGGGAATCGAAGTCATCACCCTGACCGGCGGGAACCAGGCTGCCACCGCGGAAGTCGCCAAACGTTTCAAGATCCCTCACTGGACAGGTGATCTCGGCGAGAGCTTGAAGCAGCCCGGCCTCGAAGCCATGATTCTCGCGACCCCCACCGGAATGCACGCCAAGCAGGGGGAGCAGTGCATGCGCGCAGGCAAACACGTGCACATCGAAATTCCGATCGCGGACACTCTGGCGGATTCCGAACGTCTAGTGAAAGTTCAGAGGGAAACGGGCGTCGTCTGCATGGGCGGCCACACGCGGCGTTTCAATCCCAGCCATCAGTACGTTCACAAGAAGATCAAGGCCGGGGAGCTGAAGGTTCAGCAAATGAACGTGCAAACTTATTTTTTTCGCCGCACGAACATGAACGCTGCCGGACAGCCCCGCAGTTGGACAGACCACCTGCTGTGGCACCACTCGTGCCACACGGTGGACTTGTTCCAATATCAAACCGGCGAGCTGATTTCCGATTGTTACGCCGTGCAAGGCCCGTTGCATCCTGAGCTGAAAATTGCCATGGACATGGGAATCGTGCTGAAGGTGCCGTCAGGGGCCATCTGCACACTGTCGCTTTCGTTCAACAACAAAGGCCCGCTCGGCACCCGCTTCCGGTACATCTGCGACAATGGCACGTTTCAGGCCTACTACGACGACCTCGTGGACGGAGAGGACAAGAAGATTGATCTGTCCCACGTAGATGTTTCGATGAACGGAATCGAGCTGCAGGACCGCGAGTTCTTCGCCGCGATCAAGGAAAAGCGCGAGCCGAACGCCAGCGTCGCGCAATGCTGCACCGCCATGATGGTCCTGGACAAGCTTGAGCACATCCTCAACCGCTCGGCTGCCAGCTCAAGAGCCTAGCGCGTTTGCTCCAGGCCCAACGAGGCGGCTTCTAGCCTTTCGTCGAGAAGGGACGAGAGCCGTTCTGCATCTAGCGCGTTTTCCCACTTTGCAACCACGATCGTCGCGACCGCATTGCCAACCACATTCGTGGGCGTCAAACCCTCCGACATCAGCCGGTGAATTCCGAGCACGAGCGCTACGCTCGCGACCGGTATCGTTCCCGTTGAAGCAATCGTCGCAGCGAGTACCACGAACGCTGCGCCGGCGACACCAGCCGCGCCCTTTGACGACAATAGCAACACCGCGAGAAGCCCCAGCTGTTGCCAGATGCCCAGATGTGTATTGGTGGCCTGCGCCAAGAACACAGTCGTCGTCGCGAGGTAGAGGCACGTCCCGTCGAGATTAAAGGAATAGCCCGTGGGTATCACCAGACCGACGATGCTCTCCTCGCAGCCCAGATCTTCCAGCTTGGTCATCAGCTGCGGCAGCACCGTTTCCGAGGAGGTCGTCGCAAGAACGATCAAAAGCTCCTCGCGGATGTATCGAATCAGCTTCAACAAGCTGAAGCCGCACCAATGCGCTACGGGCCATAGGACGCCAAACACAAAGATGAGACACGTTACGTAAAACCCGCCCAGCAGCTTGCCCAGCGAAACCAGCGATCCGGCGCCAAATTTTCCTACCGTGAAAGCGATTGCCCCAAACGCACCGATGGGCGCGGTCCACATCACAATCGCAACAATCTTGAATAGCATTTGCGAGGCCGCTTCGATGAAATCCACGATCGGTTTGCCGCGATCTCCCACCTGCGTGAGCGCAAACGCGCAGAGCACGGAAATTAACAGGATCTGCAGGACGTTTCCTTCTGTGAAGGCGCCCATCAACGTGTTCGGGATGATATTCGTAAGGAACTGTGTGACGGTCGCGCTCTCCGGGTGGGCCACATACGTCTGCACGGCGGAGGAATCCACGTTCGCCAGGTTAACGTTCATCCCGCGCCCGGGCTGCCAGATGTTCACCGCGGTGAGTCCAATGGCGAGCGCGATCGTGGTTAACACCTCAAAGTAAACGATCGCTTTCAGAGCGACGCGCCCGACTCGCGCCAGATCAGCCATTCGCGCGATGCCGTGAACCACCGTGCAAAAAATGATCGGCGCGATCAGCATGCGAATCAGCTTGATGAACGCATCGCCCAGGGGCTGCATGCGCACGCCGAAGCGGGGATCAAGCTTGCCTAGAATGATCCCCACCACCATCCCGACGAGCACGTGCACCCAGAGCTGCGCGTACCAGCGCCTTGGGCGATGGTGTTTGGCTCGTGCTTCGGCAGCGGCGTTCGCAGTCATCTGTGATTTTGTCTTTGGGCGTGCGGCGTTTGCGGCGCGAACGGGCGCCATTTTCTCACAACATTTGGGCGAGTATCTAGCGCTGCGCGCCGGAAGACGCGAGCCAGTAGTGGGTCCGTTTGGGATCCATTGGAGAGAGAAGCAATTTGCGGGACGGTTAGAAGAGAATGAGAGACGGCATGAGATTCACCAACTACACAGGACTGGTGATTCGGTTAGGGTGGCTTGCGGGGGACTTCTCGCCATTTATTTCGCCAATCGGCCTCCGGGGACCCCGATCGGTGTGGTGGCGACATTTCTCGACAAGCCTCCGCCCAAAGTTGGCGACCCTATCTTCCTATTCCTCTGGATTCCCCTCCGATGGGGGTGGGTCATTCGCACTGGGTTCACCGGGAGGCCCTTGTTCCGCAGGCGTAAACCAAACGGACCCACTGCCCGCGGTCGCGACACGTGTTGCAACCGCACAGATCGGTGTAAACTCTCACGTGTTTCGAAGCGTACTCAGGAATTCAAAACGCAGGAGTTCAAGATGAGCGAAGAAATCCTCGAACGGCTGAAGATTCGCGAGATGGTGGACAACTGGATTGTGTGGCGCGACGCGCTTCAATGGAAGGAGTTTCGCAGCCTGTGGCACGACGACGGGCGCATGATGGCCACCTGGACCCAGGGCACCGCGGATGAGTTCATCGAAATGAGCAAGCAGGGTTTTGCGAAGGGCGTGCGCATCCTTCACTTCCAGGGCGGCAGTTCGATAGACGTGCGAGGTGATCGCGCGATTTCGCAGACCAAAATGACCATTTCCCAACGCGCTTCCGTTCACGACGTTGTGTGCGACGTCATATGCACGGGTCGCTTCTACGATTTCCTCGAAAAGCGCGGCGGCCGATGGGGCTTTGTTCTCCGCCAACCGATTTACGAGAAGGACCGCATGGACCCCGTGGACCCGGCCGCCAAGCTCAGCCTCGATCAAAAGCTTCTCATGTCGTTTCGAGAGGGATACCGCCATCTCGCCTACTTGCAAACCCAGATCGGCTACAAAATCAAAATGGACATGCCAGGCTTGACCGGGCCGGAAGTCGAGGCTCTGTATGTGCGCGGCGCTTCCTGGCTCGCGGGCAAACCCCTCTAGAAGAACCGGCGAACGCGATCTAGCGCGTGAACCTTTCTCGCGAATAAACGCAGTGGCGTAGGGTATATTATTTGTTGTTTGTGAAATCAAAATCAGGACGCAAAGGACAATGCCATCATGGCTGTAGAGACTGTCGCCGCACCGATTCAAATTACTGACGCCGCCTGGCAGGCAATCGAAGGCGCCTACGACATCCAGGTCCATGTCGCGCCGGACGTGATCGCGCGGCGCATTGACGATCTGGACCTCGCAAAGGAATTCCTCGCGCACAAGCTCAAGGGGTTCGTGCTGAAATCGCACTACGCGCCGACCTACGAGCGCGCCAAAGTGGTCACCAAAGCCAGCCCTGGCATCACCGCGTACGGCGCGATTACGCTGAATCACAGTGTCGGCGGCTTGAATCCTGTTGCGCTCGAGATCGCCGGCCGCTCCGGCAACAAGATCGTCTGGTTCCCCACCGTAGACGCGGCCAATGAAACCGCCGGCCGCAGTGACGGGCCCACGGACAAACTTCCATTCTGGGCGAAAATTCAGCGCGAACTCTCTGCCACCGGCATTTCGCCCGCGCCGATCAGCGTGCTCGACGGCAGCGGCAAGGTCAGCGACGCAGCGCGGCGGTGCCTGGAACTGATCGGAAAGCACGACATGATTCTCGCTACCGGCCACTTGAGCAAGAAAGAGATTCACGCGCTGGTCAAAACCGCGAAAGAAATGGGCTTGAAGCGCGTCGTGGTCACGCACGCAGAATTTCCCTCGCAGAACATGACCGCGCAGGAGCAAGTCGAAGTGGCCGACCTGGGCGCAATGATCGAGCACTGCTTCACGACGATGTATACGAATAAAGCGCCCTGGGACGCTTATTTCGACAGCGTCCGCAAGGTCGGCCCGGAACGCGTAGTCCTGTCAACCGATTTGGGGCAGACGATTAATCCGCCCGTCGCGGAAGGTTTCGGTATGTTCGCGCAGAAAATGCTCGACGCGGGCTTCCGCACCGCCGATGTGCGCCGCATGTGCGTCACGAACACGACCGCGCTTCTCACCTAGCGGGACTGCCAGCCCCATTCCTGTTCAGCGCCAACGGGCACATGCTAGAATTGTGGCAGTTGGTCGTACGATAGGCCCGTAGCTCAGTTGGCTAGAGCGCCACCTTGACACGGTGGAGGTCTGCGGTTCGAGCCCGCACGGGCCTACCATTCATGTTATTCACCTGCTCGTATTTGCGATGCACTGCGCGCGCTCATCACTCGAGACTTGGCGGACGCAGCGGTGAAGGAATTGTCGGACGATCGCCGATTTGCCACCGCATATAAGCCAGCTGTTCAAGCAGCCAAGATGGCCATCGCCGGCGCGGGGTATCGTCTTGCGGCCACTCCAGGGCATCACGGTTTGATGTTCGAGGCGGCGGGGCGTGCAACCTCGCAAAATGACTGCCCATCCTACTCTTCGGTTTCTCAAGCCGGATTGCTGATTGCGTCTGCGGACCGCGAGAACGGAATCCGCTGGAACGACAGAGATGGCTTACGCGTCTAAAGTCTCGTAGATAAAAATCCGTGCGGAGAGCGCGTTGCATAATTCGCCGGCGTTTTAGGCCGGCTATTGAAATAGGGATTCCGATGGCACTTCACCGCGGTACGTCACTCATATGGCGCCTAGCCGTAAATTCGGTTATGGCATTTGTTTTCTCGTATTCCCCGGCCGTCGGAGTCGTTCACGCCCAAGCCGGTGGTTCCAGCGCCGCTGCGAAGCCGATTGGCACAATCAAGGCGATCTCGGGCAATTCGATCGCACTCGCTTCCGATGCAGGCCCTCTCTTCAATATTACTGTCGAGGACGGCGCCAAGATCGTGCGGATCGAACCCGGTGCGAAGGACTTAAAGAACGCTAGCCCGGTTGCACTCCAGGACTTACTGGCGGGAGATCGAATTCTGGTGCTCGGAAAGATTTCCGACGACGGGCATTCCGTGAACGCGAGCTCCGTCATAGTCATAAAAAAAGAGGACGTCGCATCGAAGCAAGAACATGATCGCCAGGAATGGCAGCGACATGCAGTTGGCGGCCTTGTGAGCGCGGTCGAACCTGGTTCCGGAACGATCACGATCTCGACGCAGTCGTTCGCCGGGCCGAAGACCCTAACGATTCAAGTATCAAAAGACACCATCGTGCGCCGGTATGCGGCTGACTCCGTGAGGTTTGACGATGCGAAGTTGAGCTCACTGGGCGAAATCAAGCCCGGGGACCAGTTGCGGGCACGCGGAACGCGCAGCTCCGATGGGAGCCAATTGGCGGCGGAAGAAATCGTTTCCGGCGCATTTCGAAATATTGCCGGCGTTGTTGCCTCCGTCGACCTATCGACGAACACGCTGGTCATCAACGACCTGATAAGTAAAAAGACTGCGGCGGTGAAAATCACTCCTGAATCGCAGCTTCGAAAGCTCCCTCCCCAGATGGCGCAGTTCATGGCCATGAGGCTGAAGGGCGGAGGAGCCAATGGGGGCAACGGGAGTGGAGGAGCGCCGCCGGCCACGGGGCAATCGGAAAATGGTGGATCCAGTGGTGCCGGAGGACGCGGAGGCGGTGGGGACATGCAACAGATGCTCAGCCGGATCCCGCCGGCTTCCTTTTCTGACGTACAAAAAGGTGACGCGGTGATGATCGTTTCAACCGAGGGAACCGTTTCCGGTAGTGCGATCGTGATCACGCTGGTCGCCGGGGTCGAACCCATTTTGCAGGCTTCGCCGAGCGGCGGCCAGTCGATGATATTGCCCCCGTGGAGTCTCGATGCGCCTGCGGGTGACGCCGCACAATAATTTTATCCTTTCAAGAAACTGAATCCCCGTCCGGAGATCGGATGAAGCCGCGCGCCTTGGCCAGGTCGTTTCGAGCAGTAGTTCTTTCAACCTCGGTCCTTCTCTGCGTAACCAGTTTGATAGCCCAAACTGTGACTGGCACGCTGCACGGCCAGGTGACCGACCCTTCGGGTGCAGCTGTCCCCAATGCGACGGTGGTCGTGACCAGTGATTCAGGGCAGGCGGCAATGGTAAGGAGCAGTCGCGACGGAGCGTACGAGGTGAAAGGCCTTTCGCCAGGAAATTACACGGTGAAAGCGGACGCAAAGGGATTTCAAGAATATAGCAGTGACAAGATCCAAGTCACCGCGGGTCAGTCTCAGAAGCTCGACCTGCCATTGGTGATTGAGGGGGAGCATCAGAAGATTGAGGTACAAAGCGAAGGGGGAGCGCAGTTGAGCGTCAGCCCCGAGAACAACGCCAGCGCCGTCGTGATCTCCGGAAAGGATCTCGACGAACTCTCAGACGATCCCGATCAACTGCAGTCGGACCTGGCAGCATTGGCGGGTCCGTCCGTCGGTCCCAGCGGCGGCCAGATGTACATCGACGGCTTCACCGCTGGCCAGTTGCCTCCGAAGTCTTCGATCCGCGAAATTCGCATCAACCAAAATCCATTCTCGGCGGAGTACGACAAGCTCGGCTACGGCCGCATCGAGATTTTCACCAAGCCCGGCACCGATCAGTTTCACGGCCAGTTCACGTTGATTGGCAACGATTCAGCCTTCAACTCGCGCAGTCCGTACCTGGGCACTGCAAATTTGCCGGGTTACGACACCGTCCAGTTCAACGGAGACTTCGGCGGCCCGCTCAGCAAGAAAGCTTCGTTCACAATCGACGGGCAATATCGCGACATTAACAACGTTTCCGTCGTCAGCGCGCAGCTCATGCCCCCGCCAGCTCCGCTGTTCACCGCAGCAGTGCCAAATCCCCGCACCCGCATCAACTTTGCGCCGCGCCTCGACTACCAGCTCACCACGAACAATACGCTCACAGTCCGCTATCAATACTATCGGGACAACGAAAGCAACCAGGGCGTCGGTCAATACACGCTGGCATCGGCGGGTTACGGCATTCTCACCACCGAAAATACGCTTCAGCTAAGCGACACGCAGGTCTTCGGCTCGAAAATCGTGAACGAGACGCGCTTTCAATACCTCGATGACACCAGCTATCAGACTCCCAACAGCATTGCGCCCGCTGTGATCGTGCCGTTCGAATTCCAAAGCGGTGGCAGCAGCCTGGGAAATATCATCGATCACCAGAAACGCTATGAATTGCAGAACTACACCTCCATCGCGTTTGGCAAACATTTCCTGAAATTCGGCGGGCGCTTCCGCGACTTGCAGGAAACCAATCGTGCCACCAGCAATTTCAACGGCACGTTCACATTTCCCTCCCTCGCCGCTTTCGAAGCCAGCGAGCCGATTCAATTTAAACTGCTGACCGGTGTCCCATCCGTGTCTTCCAATCTCTTCGACGCCGGCCTGTACATCCAGGACGATTGGCGATGGCGCCCCAACGTAACCATCAGCGCCGGCCTGCGATTCGAATCACAAAACCAGATCTCCAACCACGCCGATTGGGCGCCGCGCTTCGGCATTGCCTGGGGCATCGGGCAGGGAAAATCGCAAGCGCCAAAAACAGTCCTCCGCGCCGGCTGGGGAATTTTCTACGACCGCTTCACGAACGACCTCGTGCTGCAGGCCGAGCGCCAGAACGGCATTCTGCAGCAGGAGTACATCGTTACCAACCCAACCTTCTATCCCAATATTCCAACGGTCAGCACGTTGCAGTCGTCCGACACGAGCGTCCCGACGATTTACAAGATCCAGCCGAATCTGCACGCCCCGTACACAATGCAGACCGCCGTCACTCTCGAGCGCCAGCTATCGCGAGTCGTCAACGTCACCGTTTCCTACGTCAGTTCCATCGGCAACGACCAGCTCCTCACCAACAACATCAACGCCCCGCGTCCCGGCACATTCATCATCGGCGACCCCACCAGCGGAACGCGGCCGAATGGAATTCTGGAAAACATTTACGAGTACCAGTCCGCCGGAGTCTTCCGTCAAAATCAACTCATCACGAATTTCAACGTGCGCGCCAGCACCATGCTCACCTTGAACGGCTACTACTCGCTCAACTTTGCCAATAGCGACACGGGCGGACCCACCAGCTTCCCCTCGAATCCCTACGATATCATGGCCGACTACGGCCGATCGTCGTACGACATTCGCGATCGCGTCTTCTTTGGCGGCACCGTCTCGCTCCCGAAGGGATTCCGGCTCAACCCGTTTATGATTTTCAATTCCGGCACGCCGTTCAACGTCACCGTGCCGCTCGATCTGTTGGGCACGTCGATTCTCAACGACCGTCCCGCGCTCGTCTCCACAGAGACCTGCCCGACCGTTGTAACCGTCGGCACGAACATTCTGTGCACGCAGCTGGGAACGTTCAACACCGTGCCCACGGCCGGAGACGCCCTCATTCCCATTAACAGCTACGTGGGCCCGAATCAGTTCACGTTTAATTTGCGCGTCTCGAAGACGTTCGGTTTCGGAGCGCCCAAAGAAGGAGCTGCCAATCCCGGCGGCGGTGGTAGACCGCAAGGCCCCTTCGGTCGCGGCGGCCCCGGCGGTCCAGGTGGAGGCGGTCGCGGCGGCCCCAACTTCGGCGGTGGCGGAGCGTCGAGCGGTCAGCGTTACAGCCTCACCCTCAGCGTGCAGGCGCGTAACCTGTTCAACATCGTCAATCCGTCCACGCCGGCCGGCAATTTAGGCTCGCAAAGATTCGACACGTCCAATTCCCTGGCCGGGGGCGCTTTTGGAAATGCATCAGCCGTGCGTGTAATTCAGTTACAGGCGCAATTCAACTTCTGAGGATAGGCACGTCACCGCCCACCGATTCACGTATCTTTGTTTTTCTTCCAGACAGAGTCAGATCAGTTCCCGAGAAAACAAAACAAGAATTATCAGTTCACCTTTCTGCGGAAGCGCGCACAAGTCAAACTCGAGGGCCGTCTGATACCCATTTTGCGTCATGTGAAAGAACGCATTGGCAGCCCGAAGTTATCACGACCTAGGCGCAGCTAGGAATCACGATGCCAGAACGTTAGAGGGATCAACCATTCTCAACTGCCACTCGCCGAATTGTCGGGATTGTGTGCCAAATCGGACAGAAACCGCGACGCCTGTGGTTCAAACTGAAGGCCGTCGATCTTGAATCCGAGGATCGTCATTCAGATTAGGCGTCAACGCCTGCACACCGATTCGTTAGAACCTTATTGGTTTTCTGTTTGGTTATTTGCCTGGTACGAAGGGCCTAAGAACGGAATCGTGTCGCGCAAAGGAGTTTCCTTGAAACGCTGGACGAAAATTCTGTTGGCCCTAGTCGGTCTCGTCGTCGTGGCAATCGTGTCGATTTCGCTATCCGTGAACGCAAACTCGCTCCGCCCCGCCATCGAAAGGCGGCTCACAACCGTGCTCGGCCGCAGCGTCAAGATCGGCGATCTGAGGCTCTCGCTTTTCTCCGCTAGCTTGGTTGCCAAAGACCTCAGCGTGGCCGACGATATCAGCTTTAGCGCCGCGCCGTTTCTGACGGCGAAGGAATTCCGCATCGGCGTATCCCTGCGGACGTTAATTTTCGCGCGCCAGTTGAATCTGCGCAGCTTTCAAATTGAGTCGCCGCAAATTACCGTAATTCGCGCGGCGAACGGCACGTGGAATTTTTCCAGCATCGGACGGATTCCCTCGCCCAACGGCCCCGCTAACTCTGCCGCACAAGCGAAGTCGGAAATTTCAAGAGATTCCGCGCCGGAGCTCCCTGATCTATCCGTTGGCCGCATCGTGATCGAAGACGGTCACGTGACCGCAAGTCTGGCCGAGCGCGGTCGACCCGCAGTGTACGAGCACGTGAATCTGAAGGCGCGCGATTTTTCGTTTGGCTCGCAGTTTCAGATCGAGCTGAGCGCGAACCTGCCCACAGGCGGCACCCTTCTTGTCACCGGCCACATTGGCCCGATCAATCGCGACGATGCGGCAACGAGCCCGGTTGACGCGCAAATCTCCGCGAAGCGCCTCGACCCGGTCTCCGCCGGACTTCTCAATCCAAATGTCGGCCTGGCGCTTCTTGCGGACATCGAGATGCACGCCGCATCCGACGGGCGAACACTCGCCAGTAGCGGCACCGTTCACATCCACAATCTCAAGCTTCGCAAAGGCGCGGCCGTTGCGCTGAAGCCGTTTGACCTCACTTACCGCGGCACGTACCGCCTGAAAGAAAACACCGGCCAGATTGAGGACGCCATCCTAAAGATCGGCGACGCCACAATCCACGCGAATGGGACGTATCAAACGGTCGCGCTCGGTGCGGGAGATCCCCTGATCAATTTCAAAATCGTCGGACGAAATCTGCCGATCGATGAACTCCAGCCGCTAATGATCGCGGCCGCCATTCGTTTGCCCAACGGTTCGGTGCTGGAGGGCGGCACGCTCTCGATGAACCTCGCTGTCACTGGTCAGGCAAAATCCCTCGACATTACTGGGCCGATCACGCTCGACAACACGCGCCTGGTGGGTTTTGACATCGGATCAAAAATACACGGCATCGCGGCGCTCAGCAGAGTGAAAACGGGAGACACCACGGATTTTGAAAGCTTGCGCGTGAACGTGCGCATCGCCGACGCCGGAGTCGTGGCCGACAAGATCAACGCCGTGATTGAGGGGATGGGCGAACTCACTGGCAGCGGCACGATCTCACCCGCCGATCAACTGGATTTCAATCTCACCGTAAAAGGTGCACCGGTTAAAGGAATTGGAAAGGTGGGCGCGGGCTTGCTTACGAAATTAAATGGCTCGGGAGGTAATTCGGGCAATGGCTCCGGCGTGCCCATGCACGTCACCGGCACGTCGGAAGAACCCTACATTACCGCTGACGTCGGCAACCTCGTCCGACGCAGGGCGGGGTAATCGGCCGTGTCTCCAGTTGATCGATAGGAATGCCTCCGAACCTACCGGGAGACACTAGAAATTCAATAACTCCGAATGAATCAGACATCAATTGACCGATGCGCAGCGACGAACTCCTCAGGCGGCGGGCGAAATGTAAGTAGATAGGCAAGAATCCTTCAGGGACCTCGATAAAGAATGGATTTTCATTGTGCCGGTCGGGAAACAGGATGTTGCCAACTTCTATGCTTCGGCGTCATGTCTTAGTTCGTCGCCTGGAATCCAGTAAGACGCACGCCCATGCGAATGGCCTGGCCGACGAACCGAATCATCGGGTTTCTTGGCACGGTAACGGGCCCGACAACAGAGGATTGCGCTGCTTTTCAAGGGCTGGGCACACTTCTTCGTACTGTTGAAAGAGTGGCAAGAAATTGTGGTGGACTTTGTGTCGTAACCTTAAGCTCTTTGCGCGAGAGCGCATATTCGGCTCGGTACCCTCCCATGCGCAACGGATGCAACCTAACACCGATTCGGTGTTGGGCTTCGGTGCAGTATGTGGTTTCGTCTTGCGCAGCGGTGCGTCTTGCGACTCGGAATGGACACGCTGGAGGTTTGCGGTTCGAGCCCGCACGGGCCTACCATTACAGCGTTCGCTCGGAAGGTTCCACGACGGACATCGGCCCACGGAGGTTCGCATGGACTGGAAACACTTCCTCGCAGCGGTCGTCATCGCAGGTTTCGCCTCCTCACTCACCGACTGGATTTTCGGTGGCATCCTGTTTCACAGCAAATACGGTGCCCACCCGGAGGTTTGGCGGCAGGGCCCGAACAAGGGCGAAGCATCTGCGGTGGCGTGGAGTGTTGCACTCGGATTTCTCACGAGTGCGGCTTTCATGAGCGCTTGTATCGTGTTCGGGGCGCATGGGTATCGCGCGTCGTTGGAACTGGCGGGAATCTGCTGGTTCATGGTTCCCGTTCCGTTGCTGGTGACGAACGCGCTTTTCATCAAACTGCATCCGCTGATTGTGGTATCCCACTCACTCGGGTGGATCGCGAAGCTCGGCGTTGCCGCTGTCACTGCGAGCTTCTTACTCGGATAAAACTCACCATGGAGAAAAAGGTATTTTGGGCGGCGTTTTGTGTCCTAGGCTTGGCGGCCGATCTGTTCTTGCCGCTGTGGTGGGCGCTCGCCGCCACGATTCCAATTGGCCTGGTGAGTTGGTGGATCGCCTACCGTAGCGATTGGTTCTAGTTCCGTCTCTTGCTTTGATTCATCCCGCGCTCGTTCATACATTCGTCCGGATCAGAGATTATTTGTTGACATCCCTGTTGTAGTTTCGTGTATGATTATGCAGTCGAGTGCATATTCACGCATGATGGGAACATGGGCATACAAAAGCGATTTCGGCAGGGGCAGATCCTAAAGGTTCTCACGGGCCAGCCCGTCGCGAGTCAGGATGAGCTGCGCCGCCAGCTCGGACACCTGGGTGTGCGCGTCACGCAGGCAACCTTGTCGCGCGACCTTCGCGAGCTCCGGCTCGTGAAGACGTCGGCTGGCTACCGGCCGCTTGCCTCCACAACAGCCGACGAAGCGTCGCCGCTGCCGACTCTCTCTCGCGCCCTGAAAGATTTCCTGCTCGATCTGCGCCCCGCGCAGAACATGCTCATTCTCAAAACGCCCCCGAGCGGCGCACAGCCTCTTGCCGCGGCCGTGGACGCAGAACACTGGAAGGAAGTCGCCGGCACTCTGGCGGGCGACGATACCGTGCTAGTCATCTGTTCCTCCCGCACCGGTTGCAGCGCCGTTCAGAAACGCGTGGAGGAAATGCTCCGATGAGTGACCCGGCAAGGGTCGCCGTCGTCGGGGTAACGGGCTACGCAGGATACGAGCTAGCCCGGCTCCTGCTGCGGCACCCACACATCGAAAAACCGACGTTCTATCTCCGCGAGGCTCACGCAAACGTTCATTGCCTGACGGATCTTTTCCCGCAGCTGCGTGGCTGGGGTGACGCGCCCTGCCATCCGCTTTCGGTCGAGGCCATCGCCACCAGCGGCGCCGAGGTTGCATTCCTTTCGACTCCGCACGAGGCATCGCTGGAACTTGTTCCCGCGCTGCTGGCCGCGAATCCTGCGCTCCGTATCGTGGACCTCAGCGGCGCATTTCGTTTTCGCAACCCGGAAACCTTCGTGAAGTGGTACAAACTCCCCGCGCCGGATGCGAAGGCCTTGGCGGAGACGGTGTACGGTCTGCCGGAGCTGTACGGGGACGCGCTTCGGAAAGCGCGTGTGGTTGGAAATCCGGGATGCTATCCCACGTCGGTGATCTTGGGACTGCGGCCGCTGATCGAAGCAGGCTGGATCAACACCGCACGAGGGATCGTGTGCGACTGCAAGTCCGGTGCCACCGGGGCAGGCAAGGATCCCAAGCGAGACACGCATTTTGTCGAGGTGAACGAGAATTTCCGGGCGTATAACCTTTTCACACATCGCCACACTCCGGAGGTTGCCGAGCATCTCGATCTCTCCTCGGAGAGTTTCGTATTCACGACGCACTTGCTTCCGGTGGATCGTGGAATTCTTTCGACGCTTTATGTATGGCTCGGCTCTTCGCACAAGGCGGAAGAAGTCGAAGCGCTCTACCGTAAGTTTTATACCGGGCGGCCGATGGTTCGAATCATGCCGGCGGGAACTCTGCCGGAACTGCAGCATGTGACGCATACAAATTTTTGCGATATCGGCTTCGCGCTCGATTCCTCGGGCGAGCGGCTGGTGATCGTTTCCTGCCTCGACAATCTCGGCAAGGGTGCGGCGGGGCAGGCGATACAAAATCTCAATGGGATGCGCGGGTATCCGGAAACGGCGGGATTGCTATGAGGATGGTTATCAAGGTTGCGGGCGCGCTGCTTGAGCGCGATGAGGACGTGCAGACTCTAGCGCGACAGATCACCGAGCTTGCGCGCGCCGGCCATGAGCTTCTCGTAATTCACGGCGGCGGCCGGATCTTTACGGCCACTTTGACGCGCATGGGTATCGCCAGCCGCTTTATCAACGGCCTGCGCGTCACCGACCGCGAGACGCGCGACGCGGCCGTGATGGTTTTCGCCGGATTGCTCAACAAGAAACTCGCTGGAGCGATTTCGCTCGCAGGCCATCCGGCCGTGGGCATTAGCGCCGCCGACGCCGCGTGCTTCCTTGCCGAGCCTATGCAAGTGGAGGATCGCGAAGGCAGCCTTGGCTTCGTCGGCTATCTCACGGAAGTGAATGTAGACTTCCTGCGTTCGCTCTGGCGCGAGGGAATCGTTCCCGTGGCTTCCTGCCTGGGCCTGGGCGCCGATGGAGAGATGTATAACATTAACGCCGATCACATGGCCGCGGCTGCTGCCGAATTCGTACGCGCCGATCGCTTGATTTTCCTCACCGATGTCGCCGGAGTGCTCGATGGCGAAAAAGTGCTCAGCGCCCTCCGCGGCACGGATATTGAGGACCTCATTCGCAAGAATAAAGTTTCCGGCGGCATGATTCTGAAGCTCGAAGCAGCAAAACGTGCTCTTGCGGGCGGCGTCGCCGAAGTTCGCATCGTCGGCGGTTCCAAGCCCCGCGCGCTGCTGGCTGCCGCGAGTTCAGGCCGCTCAGGAACGCGTGTTCTACCTGTGATTCGCGTGAACGCGAGGGCGGCCCACGGAGCGGCGCAATAGCCATGGCCAAGAAGAAGCAAAGGGCGGCGAAGCCTCTTTCACCGGCGAAGATTCGCGCCGACGAAGCGCGCTACATGATGAAGACCTACCGGCGCCCGCCGGAGGTGTTCACGCACGGGCGTGGCTGCCGGCTCTATGATTCGAAGGGGCGCGCGTATCTCGATTTTCTCGCAGGAATCGCCGTGAATGCGACCGGATACGCGCATCCACGGATGGTCCGCGTGATCCGGCGCGAAGCTGGGCGCGCCACGCACGTTTCGAATCTTTTTCACAATCCCTATCAGGCGCCGCTCGCGCGAAAACTAGCGCAGTGGTCGGGCCTCGACCGCGTCTTTTTCTCCAACAGCGGCAGCGAGGCTATCGAAGGCGCGCTGAAGCTTGCCCGCGCGTATGCGCACGCCAAGTCCAACGGCGGCGCCCGCCTGAAGACGCGCTTCCTCGCGCTCGAAAATTCGTTTCACGGCCGCACCATGGGAGCGCTCTCGATCACACACACGCCAAAATATCGCGAGCCATTCGCCCCGCTCATCCCTGGCGCCGAATTTGTCCGCTTTAACGACGTGGCGGATCTCGAGGCAAAATTTGACGAAACGGTTTGCGCCATCATCATCGAACCGGTGCAGGGCGAGGGTGGCGTGTTCGTGGTCGACGAAGAGTTCTGGGATCGGGCGCGTGCGCTTGCAACCCAGCACGGCGCCGCGCTCATAGCCGACGAAATCCAGTCCGGTCTCGGCCGCACCGGCCGGCGCTTCGCATACCAGAAGTTTGATTCCCTTCCGGACATCGTCGCGGTTGCCAAACCACTGGCCGGCGGCCTCCCGCTTGGTGCGTTCATTGCCAGCGAACAATTCGCATCGGCGCTCAGCCCCGGAATGCACGGGTCAACGTTCGGAGGCGGCCCGCTCGTCTGCGCGGCGGCGCTTGAATTCCTCACCATCGTGGAAGAGGAAAACCTGCTCGCCAATGTTCGCGAGCGTGGTGCGGAACTCCGCGCCGGATTGGAAAAGCTTGCGGCGCGTTTCGATTTCATTCGCGAAGTGCGCGGCGAGGGATTGATCATCGGCATAGACCTCGCGGTCGAAGGCGCTCCGTTCGTCGTGGAAGCGCTGCGGCACGGTCTGCTGATCAATTGCACGCACGACCACATTCTTCGGCTTCTCCCGCCGTTTATCATTCGCAAGGGAGACAGCGCCGAATTTCTCCGGAAGTTCGAAACCGTCCTGGCCCGCGTGGCGAAGTCTACGAGCAAGTCCGCCGGCGAGGTCGGAGCCGCAAAATCTAAAGTTCAGACGCAGCCACTGGCTTTCGCTGCGACGAGGTGAACATGAACGCAGTCGCCGCACCGCTTGCACTGAAAAGAGATTTGCTCACCGGAACCGAGTGGAGCCCCGCGCAGTTGCGCGATTTCTTCCGCCTCGTCACGGAAATGAAGGCACGCCCGGATCGTTACCGCACCGCGCTCGCTGGCAGCGTCTTCGTCCTGATCTTCGAGAAGCCATCCCTGCGCACGCGCGTCACCTTCGAGGCAGGCATTGCCAACCTCGGCGGCACGTCCACGTTTCTCGATCATACCGCCGCGCGCCTCAGCGAGCGCGAGCCGGTCCGCGACATTGCAAAGAATCTCGAGCGCTGGGTGCAGGGGATCGTCGCGCGAGTCTTCGCGCAGGAAACGCTGGAAGAACTCGCCGCGAACGCCAACGTTCCCGTAATCAACGCGCTTTCGGACAAATTTCACCCTTGCCAGGCTCTGGCGGATTTTTTCACCCTCGAGGAACGCTTCGGAGGGTTGCGCGGTCTCAAATTCGCCTATGTGGGAGACGGCAACAACATGTGCCATTCGCTCCTCACCATCGGCGCCCGCGTCGGAGCACACATTCGCGTGGCCACGCCTGCCGGATACGAACCGGACCCGCTGATCGTCGCTGAATCCAAGCGCGTGGCCCGCGAAACCCGCGGGAAAATCGAAATCGTTCGCGCTCCCGAAGACGCCGTAGCCGGCGCGCAGGCCGTTTACACCGACGTCTGGGCGAGCATGGGCCAGGAAACCGAATCTGCCGCTCGCGAAGAAGCCTTCGCGGGATATCAGGTTAATGAAGCGCTCTTCGCGCAAGCCGCGCCGGACGCTGTCTTTTTGCACTGCTTGCCCGCCCACCGCGGTCTGGAGGTCAGCGAAGGCGTCATCGACTCGCCGCGCTCGATCATTTACGATCAAGCAGAAAATCGCCTGCACGTCCAGAAGGCGGTCTTGCACACGCTGCTCACCTAAGGAGAATCCGTTGCCCAAGAAGGTCGTTTTGGCATATTCGGGAGGCCTTGATACTTCCATCATCATTCCGTGGCTCAAAGAGAATTACGGCGGCTGCGAAGTCATCGCCATGATTGGCGATCTCGGCCAGCGCGAGGATCTCGAGGCCGCGCACAAAAAAGCGCTCGCCACAGGAGCGAGCGAAGCTTATATCGAAGATCTGCGCGAGGAATTTATCACCGGTTATATCTGGCCTACGCTCCGCGCTGGGGCCGTGTACGAGCACAAGTATTTGCTGGGAACTTCGTTCGCCCGGCCGTTGCTCGCGAAAAGGCAAGTCGAGATCGCCAAGAAAGTCGGCGCCGATGCGCTGGCCCATGGCTGCACGGGCAAAGGTAACGATCAGGTTCGTTTCGAGCTGGCCGCGAAGGCGCTAGCGCCCGAATTGACGATCATCGCGCCGTGGCGTGAGTGGAAGATCAATTCCCGCGAGGAAGCCATCGAATACGCTCGCTCGCACAACATTCCCGTGGATCAGACCAAGAAAAATATCTACAGCCGCGACCGCAACGTCTGGCACCTCAGCCATGAAGGCGGAGTCCTCGAAGATCCGGCAAACGCGCCGGCGGAAGATATGTGGCAATGGATCGTTTCGCCCGCGAAGGCGCCCGATCAGCCGGCCTCTGTCGAGATCGGCTTCGATGCCGGGAATCCCGTCTCCGTGAACGGCAAGAAACTCGCGCCGCTCGCGCTGCTCGACCATCTGAACGAAATTGCGGCCGCCCATGCCGTGGGCCGCATGGACATCGTCGAAAACCGGCTCGTCGGCATGAAATCGCGCGGCGCGTATGAAACACCCGGCGGCACTCTGCTCGTCACCGCACATCGCGAGCTCGAATCACTGTGTCTCGACCGCGAAACTCTGCACTATCAGCAGATTCTCTCGCTCCGCTACGCCGAGATGGTCTACTACGGCATGTGGTTTACGCCGCTGCGGGAGGCTCTCGACGCATTTTTCAAGCAGTCTCAACAGCGCGTCACAGGTTCCGTCGGCCTCTCGCTCTTTAAGGTCAACGTCAACACCACGTCGCGCCGCTCTCCCTATTCGCTCTATCGCGCGGGCCTCGCCAGTTTCAGCATGACGGGCTACAACCCGAAAGACGCCGAGGGCTTCATCAACCTCTTCGCCCTGCCGATCACCGTTCCGCTCGAGGCCGCGGTTCGATGACCGCACCGGACGGTCAGAAGATGTGGGGCGGCCGGTTCGAGCGCGCCCCCGATGCCTCATTCTACGAATTCGAGCGCTCCTGGCATTTCGATCGCCGCATGCTGCCTCAGGAGCTTGCGCTCGACCGCGCCTGGGCCCGGGCTATCACCGCTGCGGGTGTTCTAACCGGCGATGAAGGCCAGCGCATCGTCGCTGCACTCGACGAAATCGAAGCTCGCGCGAAATCCGACTCCGCGTGGCTCGATGCTTCGCAAGCCGAAGACGTTCACCATTTTGCCGAGTCCGCGCTGATCGAGAAACTCGGTCCGCTGGGCGCGAAGCTTCACACTGGCCGCAGCCGCAACGAAATGGTGGCGACCGAGTTCCGCATGTACGTGAAAGATGCTGCGCGAGAGCTGCGGAGCGCTCTCGGTTTGCTCGCCCGCTCGATTGCCGTCCAGGCCAAGCAAAATCTCGGCATTCCCATGCCGGGCACCACGCACATGCAGCACGCCCAGCCGCTGCTGCTCTCGCACTGGCTCCTCGCGCACGGCGAGGCTTTTCATCGCGACGCCGAACGCTTCGCGGCCGCTGCGGCAAGCGCGGACGTTTGCCCGCTCGGCTCGGGCGCCCTCGCCGGCTGCGCGTTTCCGCTCGACCGCAAGGCGCTCGCGCGCGATCTCGGTTTTTCGCGCATCTCGGCCAATAGCCTCGATGCCGTCAGCGACCGCGATTTTGCGCTAGAAACCCTTTTCGCACTTGCTACGCTGGCGATGCATCTTTCGCGGCTCGCCGAGGACATGATTCTGTTCGCCACCTCCGAATTTGGCTTCATCGACCTGCCCGACGAATACTCCACGGGCAGCAGCTTGATGCCGCAGAAGAAAAATCCCGATGCATGGGAGCTGATCCGCGGCAAGACGGGCCGCATCTACGGCGCCCTGTTCGCGCTTCTCACCATCTGCAAGGGCCTGCCCTCCAGTTATCAGCGCGATTTACAGGAGGATAAACAGCCGCTCTTTGCGGCCCATGATCAGGCTCTCGCGATGGTGAAAATCGCCGCCGCGGCGCTGGCGGCCACGAAATTCCACGAAGCGCGCCTGCGCGAGGCGTCGCAGGACCCGGCGTTGGTCGCAACCGAAGTCGCCGATTATCTCGCCGCGCAAGGCGTCCCGTTTCGCGAGGCGCACGAAATTGTCGGCAAAGTGCTGCGCGCGGCGGAGCAGGAAGGGAAATCAATTCGAGAGATGCCGCTCGACCGGCTCGCCGCATTCTCGCCTGCATTTGGCCGCGACCTCAGCACCGTGCTCACGCTCGAGTCCGCTCTCGCCCGGCGCGGCGTTGCCGGCGGCACGGCGCCCGGAGCCGTTCGCTCCGCGCTCGAGGACTTCAACGCGCGCCTCGCGAAGCTCGAGGAAAAGCCTTGAACCCGCACCTTTCCGCATCCGATGTTCCCGGCGGTTTCACTTTTGCGGCCACTCATTGCGGCCTCAAGCGTTCGCGGCTCGACTTGGGCATCCTCGTCAGCGACACGCCGGCGACGACCGCCGCCATGTTCACAACGAATCAAATTGTCGCCGCGCCGGTTATTGCCTCGCGCGAGCATTTGCGTAAATCGCGCGGCCAGATGCGCGGCCTGATCGTCAACTCCGGCAACGCCAACTGCTGCACCAAGGAGGATGGCTATCCCGCTTCGATCGCCACGGCGTCGAAGCTCGCCGCGGAGCTGGGCGATATCGACCCTTCCCAGATTCTGGTGTGTTCGACTGGCGTGATCGGCGCGCCCCTGCGGGTGGAAAAAATTCTCGCCGCCGTGCCGCATATCGTGCTCGCCCGCAGTTCCGAGGCGGGGGCCTTCGAGGAGTTTGCCCGCTCGATCATGACCACCGACACGCGCCCCAAATGGGCCACCGCGAAGTGCCGCGTCGGCGGAAAGCAGGTCCGCCTGCTCGGATGCGCCAAAGGCTCCGGAATGATCGAGCCCAACATGGCGACCATGCTCGCCTTCATCGCCACGGATGCGGCGATCGCTCCCGGGCTGCTCGACCGAGCCTTACGCGCCTCCGTCGAGCGCACCTTCAATTCGATCACCGTGGATGGCGATACTTCCACGAACGACACCGTCGCCGTGCTCGCCAATGGCTACTCCGGAGCGCGGGAAATCAGGGGCGCGTCCGGCGCCGATTACAAAAGCTTTCGTGCGGCGCTTGCAATTGTCTGCAAATCGCTCGCTCTGGCAATCATCGAGGACGGCGAAGGTGCCCAGCGCACGATCGAAATCGAAGTTCGCGGCGCCCATTCGGAGCGCGACGCTCGGCGTATCGCGAAAACAATCGCCAATTCGCCGCTCGTGAAGACAGCATTCGCCGGTGCCGATCCGAATTGGGGACGCATCCTCGCGGCCGCGGGACGCTCCGGCGTGAAATTCGACGTTCGGCGCGCGAACATTACGATCGCGGGCGCGGCCGTGTGCCGAGGCGGAGCCGAACATCCCTTTGACGAGCGCGAGGTTCACCAGAAAATGCTCGCGAAGCACGTACCCGTCCGCGTGGATCTGCGAGCGGGCAAGGCCTCCGCGCGCGTCTGGACCTGCGACTTCACCATCGAATACGTCCACATCAATTCCAGCTACCGCACGTAGTTCCCTACCTGCATCGGATGTTGTTGTGGATTTCAGTGTAGCGTCACGGCTTTTGGCGCGGCACGGGGCTCTGAAGTTAGGCTGCCTATTTCCACTCCCAGTTCGCATACTCCTCGCGGAGTTTTGACTTGAGGAATTTCCCGACCGACGTCCGCGGAATCTCGCTCGCGAAAATAAACGCATCGGGCAGCTGCCACTTCGCGAATTTATCCGCCAGAAACGCGCGCAGATCTTCCGCCTGCACCTGGGCGCCCTTCTTTGCCACCACCACGGCCAATGGGCGCTCCTGCCACTTCGGATGCGGAATCCCGATCACCGCCGCTTCGCTCACGCCCGGATGGCACATCAGCGCGTTCTCCAGATCCACCGAGCTAATCCACTCCCCGCCCGATTTGATCATGTCCTTGCTGCGATCCACGATTCGTATGTAGCCTTCGGCGTCTATCGTGGCCACGTCCCCGGTGCGGAACCATCCGTCGTTTGACCAGCGATCGCCCGTTTCCGGCGCGTCTAGATAGCTCGCCGCCACCCACGGCCCGCGCACTTCCAGCTCTCCAAATGTCTTGTCGTCCCAAGGCGCTTCACCCTCGGAAGTCATAACCCGCATCTCCACGAACGGCGCAGGCATCCCCTGCTTCGTGCGGATTTTGTATTCCTCCTCTTCGGTGCATCCCGCGAGCGTGGATTTGATCGTGCCCATACTCGCCATCGGCGCGGTCTCCGTCATTCCCCATATCTGCCGTGCGTGAATGCCAAAGCGGTCTAGCCCGCGAAATAGGGCCTCCGGCACAGCCGATCCGCCGGACACGATTCGCAGGGGACGCTTGAATTTCCATCGCCCCGGATTATTTTCCAGCAGCTGCAGGACGCTGAACCACAGCACTGGCACGCCCGCCGCCAGCGTCACACACTCCTGCTCGATCAAATCGAGCAGGCTTTCCGCATCGAGGTGCGGCCCGGGCAGAATCAACTTCGCTCCCATCATGGCGGCGGTGTACGGGACTCCCCACGCGTTGGCGTGGAACATCGAAGAACAGGCCAGGATCACGTCGCCGTGGCTGATTCCGAAAGTGCCGTCAATGCACTCCGCGAGGCTGTGCAGCACCAGCGCTCGATGCGAATAAACAACGCCCTTCGGTTTTCCAGTCGTGCCGGAAGTGAAGCACACCGTGGCCGCTTCGTTCTCTTCCAGCTCGGGATACTGGAAATCATCGTCCGCTGCCGACAAGAAATCCTCGTAGTGTTCGTGTTCCCGGGGTATCGCCGTGCCACCAAAGGGCGCCACGAACACACGCTCGAAATGCACCCGCGCGCGAAACGACTCGTACACAGGTAGCAGGACGTCGTCCACGATCAGGAAGCGGTCGCCCGCGTGGGTGACGGTATATGCCAGATCGTTCGGATGCAGCCGAAGATTCAGGGTGTGCATCACGCCGCCCGCCACCGGAATGCCGAAATAGCATTCCAAATGAGCCGCGTGATTCCACATGAGAGTCGCCACGCGATCGCCACGCCCAATTCCCGCGAGTTCCAGTGCGCGCGCCAGCCGCCGCGCCCGGCGATACACGTCGCCATAGGTGCAGCGGGCGATCAAACGGTCCGGTCGCCGCGAAACAATCTCGACTGCGCCGAAGAGTTTTCCCGCGCGCTCGAATATCGGCACGAGCGTCAGCGGAAAATCCATCATCGTCCCGCGCACGAACTTCCTCCGAGGGAAACGTACGCGCATCCTACCACCGATCGCGCCTGGCGGGCCCTCCGCCTAGCTCCACAGCGAGACGGGCTGCCGCCGGGCCCAATGGTTGACTGCGGGGTTCAGTTGCCGCAAGATGCTCCTGTTGCTGGGGTGCTCGCTTACGCTCCCGGCGGGTTGGTGGGTTGTTTGCTGCCCGCGGGCCGAGATCCTGTCTCTTCAGCCTCGCAATTCGCGCCCGCCTACCATGGGAGCGCAAGGAGAACGAACGTGAAGAAACTGTACGTTGGTAATCTATCGTTCAAGGCTACTGAAGAGGAAGTACAGGCGCTGTTCACGGAAGCTGGCGTGCAACCCGATTCTCTCACTCTGCTCCGCGATCGATTCACAGGGCAGCCGCGCGGGTTTGGTTTTGCGGAAATCAAGGATGACGCGGAAGCCGAAAAGGCCATTGCGGCATTGAACGGGAGGGAATTTCTCGGTCGAGCGCTGGTTGTCAATGAAGCGCGTCCGCAACGCGAAGGTGCTGGAGGCGGAGGCGGTGGCCGCGGTCATGGTGGCGGCGGTGGTGGTGGTGGCGGGCGAGGTGGTGGCGGCGGGCGCGGCGGCCATGGCGGTGGTGGTGGCGGACGCGATCGAGGCGATCGAGGCGGATACGGCCGCGACCGGTAGGTTCTCCTCTTAATTCCTCATGGGACCAAACGGGGCAGGGCAGCTTTTCCCTCTGAGGCTTGAGCGGGATCGTGTGTTCGGGCGCAGCGGTCCGCCTAGGCAATCGCCGCGTGGCTTTGATCGGCGGGCAGGACGGATTCGGGCTCGGTTGCTTCCACTCGCCCTCCCGTAAACGCAAACTTCTCGAGCGTGGCACCCCGGGCGCCTTGCGTCACGAGAGATGCAATGTCGAGATTCGCTTCGGCTTCGTCGAGCTCCCGCGGGCTCGCGTAAAGTTCCGGCTGGCGCGGCATGAATACCGGGCAGCAATCGTGGAACGGCTCGGACGAAATTTCGTAGGTCCCGATCTTTTTCGCCGTCGCGAGAATTTCCATTTTGTCCGTGCCGATCAGAGGCCGGAACACAGGCATTCGCGCAGCTGCATCCACCGCCACTAGATTGCGCAGCGTCTGCGACGCCACCTGGCCCAGGCTGTCGCCGGTGACCAGCGCGAGGGCGCGGTCCCGCCGTGCAAATGCTTCGGCGATCCGCAGCATCATCCGCCGGTAGAGCAAAATGCGCACGCCCTCCGGCGCGGCGCGGACGATCTCGCGCTGAATCGCTTCAAACGGCACGCGATAAAGCTTCGCGCGGAATTGGTACGGCACCAGCGTCCGCGCCAGCCCGCTCGCGATGTGCAGCGACGATTCTCCCGGCTGCGCGCCCGTGCCATAGAAATGCACGAAGCTCAGGTGCGCGCCGCGTTTCATCATGTGATACGCGGCCACCGCGGAATCGTATCCGCCGGAAAGCAGGCACGTCATGCGCCCCGCAGTATTTGGCGGCAGGCCGCCCATGCCCGGAATTTTCTGCGCGTAGACGAGCAGCGGCCCTGGCGTGATTTCGACGTGGCATGTCACCTCAGGATCCTTCAGCCGCACGCGAACTTCGCGGCCTCGTGCGCGCAGATTTTCCAGCAGGGTCCGCCCTACGGTGGATTCGATCTCCATCGTTGAATGAGGAAACGTCTTATCGCTGCGCTTGGCGCGCACGGCAAACCCCTGAAATCGAAGCGGCTCGATTTCAGCCCAAGCCGCCGCGCATAGCGCTTCCATGTTGCGTTCCACGGGCCGCGCCACGGCGTAATACGCGACTCCCGGAATTCGCTCCAGGCGCTTGATCGCTTCTTCGACCGCCGCCCGATCGCCCAGGCGGACGATGAACCTGTCTCCCGGCTGCTCGATTCGTTCGACGGGAATTCCCTGAAGACTCTGCCGCAGCGCCGTGAAGAGTTTCCCGAGGAAAAACCGCCGGTTGCCGCCCTTGAGCCAGAGCTCGTGGTAGTGAACGACGAGGACAGGATTGCTCATGTTGATTTCTTGCGATTCACACAGTGGCGTAACATCGCGTCCATAACCTGTCGAAAGTATATCAGCCGCGGGCAGCGGCGAATAGGCGCTCTCGGCCTTGTCGAGGGCCCGTACGCCCGGCACGCAGCTGACGCGAAAGATGCGATAACTCAATGGATACACTCGCCGTTGGGACGCGACTTTCCACCCTCCGCGGGGTTAGGATTTGGAGCGCTCTGGGTTTTCCGCCTATCGGCCCTCGGCGCGAATAATAATGCTACCTAAGGCGCCCGCGCAGCATCCAATCGGGTGATATTCAGCGTACTGGAAAGTGAGGACGCGATGTGGAACCGCCGGGACTGGGACGACTTCTTCGATATCGTGATGAAGCGCTCGCGCATGCAGCGCCCGCCGCGCCCACTCGATCGGTCTCACCGCAACCGACTTGTTCCCGCTGAAGGCTACAGCCTCGCCGAGCTTGACGATGCCGGTCTAAGCATCGAGCAAGCGGAAATTCTTGGCCTGCCCGTGGATGCCGGCCGTGTCGGCTCCTACGGCCCCAATATCACCACGCTGCGCGAATACATCCGCGCCACGCGCACTCGTCTCTAGCCTCGTCGGTTTGAGCCTTTCCTGGGGCGGACCTTGTCGTAATTACCCGCCAACGTTCGCTCTCAAGACGCCCTTGTAGGGCAGGACATGTCAGGCCCGGCAAACATCCTTGGCGATGTGAAAGCCATTTACCACGTCGGTTTGCCGGAGATTTATTAAATGTATCGCCGCGGTCTTCAGCGCAGGACTTGCCCTGGCCGTTGAACTTGCGGGCACGCCGTGCTTTGCGCAGCAAAGGATGGGGTTGTTGAACTCATGCCGTTCTCTCTACCCTCTGTGTTTCCCTGCCCTGACGGCCTTCGCGAACGGTGGGGTGAGACTTATCTTCGCTTTGCCGCCCTCCATTTTCCATTTTCTGCTACTTTATAGAGCTATTTTTCGCCCAAGGACGGCCCGGTGAGGAAGAGGATTCGCGTAGTGCAATTCGGCGTGGGCCCGATCGGTGCCTCGATCGTGCGCCTGATGCGGCAGAAGCATTCGCTTGAAATCGTCGGCGCCGTTGACAAAGACCCCGCGAAAGCCGGACGCGACCTCGGCGAAGTCGTGGGCGCGAAGGACGCGCCCTGGGGCGTCATCGTTTCTGCCGCCGCGGCAAGCGTGCTGGCCAGGCCCGTGGATGTCGTCGTCCACACCACGTCCTCTTATCTTCCCAACGTCATGGACGAGCTGCTCGAGTGCCTTTCGGCGGGCTGCTGCGTTGTTTCGACCTGCGAGGAACTCGCCTATCCGTTTCGCAAGCATCCGGAGGTTTCCGAGAAGCTCGATGTCGCCGCGAAAGAAGAAGGCGTCGCGCTGGTCGGCACGGGCGTCAATCCCGGGTTCGTGATGGACAAGCTCGTCCTCGTGCTCTCCGCCGTCGCGCAGCGCGTGGATTTTGCTCGAGCTGTTCGAATCGTGGACGCCTCCCAGCGCCGCCTGCCGCTTCAGAAAAAGATCGGCGCCGGAATGACGCCGGACGAATTCCGCGCGCAAGTCGCCGCGGGCGTCATCAAGCATCACGGCTTGCCCGAATCAATCGCCATGGTCGCCGACGGTTTGGGTTTCGCGCTCGACGAAATCACGGAGACGATCGAGCCGGTCATCGCCAAGGAAACTGTGAAAACGGATTTCCTCGAGGTCGCCCCGGGCCAGGTCGCCGGCGTGCATCAGATCGGGCGTGGAATATGGGAGGGCGAAGAGAAAATCTTCATGGAGCTTCAGATGTACGTCGGCGCGAAACAGCCGGCCGACACAGTCGAATTGCGCGGTGAGCCGAATCTGACACTTACGATTCCCGGCGGCACGCATGGAGACATCGCCACCGCAGCAGTCACCGTCAACGCCATTCCAGCCATTCTCGCCGCCACCGCCGGCCTCCGCACAGTGCGCGATCTGCCGCTGCGCTTCCTACCGCCCAACGCGACACCGTAGCGGCGCTGCTTGCCACGCCCCGCTACGCGCCTCGCCGCCGACGGGGCCGTCCCGTGCATCTCACCAGCCGTGCCGCATCATCATCCGAAACGAAGGGGTTTTAACCCCTGAGGCCTCGGGAGGGAAATGAGGGTAGTGCCGGATTTTGACTTCGCTGGAACGTCTTACGCGCTAACCGCGACCGCGCTCGGCGTCCGGTGGTACACCGGTACGGGACTAGACGGCGCAGCCGGTCGGCTCACCGCCGTGCCGTTCGGATTCGCAACCGGTTTCGGCTTCAGCGAGAAACGCACGCCACGCTTTGCGTTTTCATCAACCGTGCGTTGCAGGTCCAGCTCGTCCATGCCGATCGCGCTTTCACTGCCATATTTTACGCGGTAGTGAAATTGCCCGTCCGCCACCCAGTAGTCGTCCGCAACCAACATCGTTCCGTCTTTCAGATAGACCAGAATCGCGGGTGCGAACTGAGCGACATTCGCCGTGATCGGATCCGTATCCGGGGTTCCGACCGCAGGCGCGGTGTGGTCGTAGCCGTAACCCAGGCTCGAGTACGGACCGTAGATGGAATCGTTGTTGTTAGCCGGCGCGTTGTCGGGCGCGCCATAGTTGTCGTTAGGATAAGCCGCGGGCGGATAGTATCCGTACGGCGGCCAATCCCAGTACGGGTCGTAATATGGGTTCGGCGGACCCCAGGCCCAGGCCGGTCCTCCCCACCAGAAGGGATTCCAGAACCCGCCCCAACCAAATCCTAGTCCGTAGCCAAATCCGAAACCCCATCCGAAGCCGCATCCGAAGCAACCGAATCGGTTCCCAAATCCGAATCCACCTCCGAAGCGATTGAAGCCGCCGACTCCAAATCCGCGATTGCCGAATCCTGCGCCGCCAAATTCGCGGCCGAACGAACTCCCCGCGTTAAATCGCGCACTGCCGAAGCCCGAATTGCCTAGGCCCACGCCTCCGAATCTACTGCCCGAGGCCGAATTGGAAAATGTCGAGTGTCCGACGGAAGAGGAAGACGAGCGATTGAATCGAGATCCTGAGGAATTCGACAAACCTCGATTCGACCCTGTCCCCGAGCCGAACGAGTGCGAGTTCGTCGCCGAACGCACCCCAAACCCCGACGACGACCGGGACGCGCCGGATGCTCCGCTCGCAGCGCTGCCGCCACGAGTTCCGCCAAATGAATGCCACGCACCATCAGCGTGCGCCGAATTTCGAGTTCCTCCAAATGATCCGCCGGAATTTCTTGCGCCGCCAAACGAATGCCACTGACCGTCGCCGCGAGACGCCATCGAACGGTTTCCGCCGTTACCAAAACCCCGCGCGCTCGAACCGCCGCCAAAGCGCCCGCTGGAAGACGGACCCATGCTCCGGCCGCCGCCGCTCATGCCGCCGCGGAATCCTCCCCCGCCACCGCGAACCGCGGCGTTGCCGTGAAATCCTCCTCCGCCCCCGTGGAAGCCGCCACCACCGCCATGAGATCCACCTCCGCCACCGTGCCCGCCATGTTGAGCAAAGGCGAGTTGTGGCGCGCAAGCAAGTCCGATGCAGGCAACGAATGAAAACGAAATCTTGGCGAAAGTGGATACTTTCATTTCAGCTCCCTTTACCGCACGCCCAGCAGGACTACCTAAAACGCGCCGTCAATCCTGGCGATAAAACCCAATCCTATGGTTCCACTACCACTCACGGCAAGGCGAATGCCAATCCAACCGGTTCGACATCGGTGCTTAACTGGCTCACTTTCATGCACTTCCAGAGGTGCGCGGCGGAGTCGCCGGCTCGACCTGCCTTCAGCGGTGGTGGTTTTCACGCGGAGGTGGTGCATTTCAACCACCGGATTACACCGGTGGCGAAACAGGCAAATCCATTTTCGGACGGTCTCTCGCGAAGATCTTTTCGGGGGAATCTAGTCTGGTACTAGCCGCTCGGTGCGAGGTACTGGGTAGCGGTTCTTGTACTTTTTCTAGCCTGTCAACCGGGCGTGCCGGGAATTTCCTTCTGCCAGTCTGCTACCGAGCTGAAATTCGCTTATGAAGGCGACGGGCTACGTGGCGGTTGCCGCCCTCTTCGCGAGGGTCGGTATCTGTCGAAGGCTTTGAGGAAGGCGCGGTTTCTGATCGACACGCTGCCCATTGGCAACTCGCGTAAGCAGTTGAAAGTGAATGGTCGAGGCTCACTTGAATCAACACAAACAGGGGGTGCCGCGACGCCGTTCCCGTTCCCTTAACCTTGGCCCATGCCCCATCACCCCCGCTTCCAAAACCGCGTGACGGCGGAGAAATCCGGATCATCCGAGGAGGCCTTCAAAACTGCGGAGTACGTTGCGTAAGCAGCCGATCCACACGGAAGCGCCACTCCCTTGTTGCGGGCGAGTTCGAGCGCCAGCCGAACATCTTTATGCATCAGCCGCAACGGAAAGCTCGCGGGGAACTCGCCTTTCACCATCATCGGAGCTTTTACATCGAGCACACCGGAGCGGGCCATGCTCGATTGCAGCACTTCCATCAGCTTTTCGGCGGACACCCCCGACGCGGTGACGAGCGCAAGGGCTTCCGCGAAGGCATCCACTTGCAGCGCGAGCAACAAATTCATTCCGAGCTTCACCGTCTGTCCCGCGCCATTCGGGCCGAGCAGGGGGAATTTCTTGCCCACCGCTTCGAGTACCGGCCTCACGCGCTCGAGCACTTCGGCCTTGCCGCCAACCATGAAAACCAGCTCGCCTTTTTTCGCGCCCCATGTGCCGCCCGTTACGGGCGCGTCAAGAAAATCCACTTCGCGTTCGGCGCACGCGGCCGCAACGCGGCGCGCAAGCTCCGGAGACACGGTGCTCGAATCAATCAGAGTGCTTCCCGCACGCAATCCTTCGACAGCGCCTCGCGCGCCGAACAGGACTTCCTCAAGGGCGGCCGGATCGCTGACGATCGTGATCAGCACATCCGCTTGCTCGGCCACGGCGCGTGGATCGGCGCCAAGCTTCGCTCCATCGCGAACCAGATCGTCCGCCTTCGCCTTCGTGCGGTTCCAGACCACGAGCGGAAATCCTGCGCGCAGCAGATTTTGACCCATCGGTCCGCCCATCAGTCCCAACCCAATCAGTCCAACTGTTGGCTTCATGCGCCTCTCCCCCCAACCGATCAATCACTCAAATCAACGCAAATTCAACGCGATGCCGGAAAGGATCAATCCTCTCGGCTCGCACGTGCACGCGGTCGCCAAGTCTGAAAATCTTCTTCGCGGACGAACCACCACGCGTGCCGCGATACGGCTCGGTAACGATCGTGTGGTCACGCTCGCGGAACACGCATCGCTGGCCGGTGGACTCCTCCAGGCGGTCAATGGTGACGAGGCCTTCGACGAAAATCTCCGTCAGCTCGACGAAGAATCCGAACTTTTGAATCGAGACGATCAGCGCGTCGTACTCCTCGCCCAGATGGCTCTCCATGAACTGCGCCGTCTTCCATTCCATCAGCTCGCGCTCGGCAGCTTCGGCGCGGCGCTCCGCTTCGGAGCTTTCCGAAGCGATGCCCTCCAGTTCGACACGGCGATACGGCCCCAGCGCGGCGAGCGTTTCCTCCCGTCCGGGATGTGCATTCGAATTCGGCACGCGCACCGGCGCCACTGCCGGATTTTCCAGCGCCCATTTCAGCGCGCGATGAACGATCAAGTCCGGGTAGCGGCGAATGGGCGACGTGAAATGCGTGTACTCCTTCGCGGCCAGCGCGAAATGTCCGAGCAAGTCCGCGGCGTAGCGAGCCTGCTTGAGCGAACGCAGCATCAGGTAAGACAGGATTCGCTCTTCCGGTTTTCCCGCGATCTTTTCCGTCAGCCGCTGATAGTGCTGCGGGCGGATGTCCACTTCGTCCGCGGCGGGCAGCGTGACCGTCATCGGACGCATGCGGCCGCGACCCGGCCCGCCGCCTCGCGCCTGAGGCCGCACCAGTCCATGCCGCACAGCCACTTTGCGCTCCGCAAGATCGTCCACGCCCAGCGAATAGCCAAACGCCTGCGCGAGTTCCTCGAATTCGAGCACCCGCTTCGGATCGGGTTTTTCGTGGACGCGATGAAGAGACGCAATGCCGCGCTTGTCGAGATATTGCGCGACGGCTTCGTTGGCCGCGAGCATGAATTCCTCGATCAGGCGATGCGCGATATTGCGCTCGCTGCGAACGATGCTTTTCATGCGCCCCGCTTCGTCAAATTCAATCACCGCTTCGGGGAGATCGAAATCAATGGAGCCGCGGTCGTGCCGCCGGCGATTCAGCAGCAGTGCCAGCTCCTTCATCCGGCGGAATTCGTCCACCAGCGGAGCGTAGCGCTGGTTCACCTCCGGATCGCCTTCCAGCGCCTTGTTGACGTTGGTGTAGGTCATGCGTTCCGCAGAGCGAATGACGCCCGACGCAAAATCGGCGCCGACCCTTTTGCCCGTCGCGTCCAATTCCAAGATCGCGCTCATCACCAGGCGGTCAACCTTGGGATTCAGCGAACAGATTCCGTTCGAAAGCTCCTCCGGCAGCATCGGCACCGCGCGGTTCGGGAAATAGACGGAAGTGCCGCGCAGCCGCGCTTCGCGATCGAGCGCCGATTCACGTTGGACGTAGTGCGCCACGTCCGCGATGTGCACCTGCAACTCGAAGTGCCCATTCGGCAAAGAGCGGACCAAAACCGCGTCGTCGAAATCGCGCGCGGTTTCGCCGTCAATCGTCACGATGGGCAAATCGCGGAAATCGCGGCGCCCGCGAAGATCCGCTTCGGCGACCTGCTGCTGCGTGGCGCGCGCCTGCGCGAGCACTTCGGCGTCAAACGTATGCGGCAGATGGTGCTTGCGAATAATGATTTCAACGTCTACGCCGATTTCACCGGGACGGCCGAGGATTTCGACGACGCGCCCCATCGGCGCGAGACCGCCCTTCGGGTAACGCGTAATTGCGACGTTCACCACTGCGCCATCGAGCTCCGGCAGGCGCGCGCGGCCGGTCGTCACCGGTCCACCCTTGGTAATCGTGCCCAGCTTCAGCCGCAATTCCGGAGTCAGTTCATCGCCGGGAGGGATCGCGACTTCCTGGGGAATGCGCGTGTCATAAGGCAGAACGTTGTTTCCGCGAGGACCGTAGCGAAACAGGCCGACGATCGTCTGATGCTCGCGCTCGACGACTTCGACGACGCGCCCTTCGGCGCGGCCATCGGCGCGCCGCCGCTCGATGCGCGCGAGAACATGATCGCCATTCATCGCGTCGCCCAGATTGTCACGTCCGATGAAGAGATCGCCGTCAACTCTGGGAATCGGATGGTCCGGCACGACAAATCCGTACCCATCGCGATGCGCGACGATGCGCCCCGCGATCAGATTTGGGTCGCGTGCTCGCTGGGGCGCAGCCGCGCCGGAAGATTTGGCGGCGGTCTCGACAGCGCGGGCGGTGCGACGCGACATGGGGTTTGACGCGCTCTTCTGTTCAGCCAAGCGGAAGCGGCCGCCATAGATTTCTTCGATGTCGCCACTTCTTTTAAGCTGCTGGAGAACCCGCGGAAGAAAACGGCGGCCACGATGCTTCAACTCCATTCCATGGGCGATCCTGCGGATGCTGGCGGGCTGAGACAGCGTCGCGAGATAAGCGATTACTTCTGCGCCGGTAACCTCGGAGTCGCGCGGTTCCTTTTTCTCGGTTGTGTGCTCGCGTCTCATGGGCGTGCCAATTCGAACTTGAATAGGCTAACGGAATTGCGGGCGCGTAGCAAAGTTCCTGGCGACAGCAGCCCGCCACGTTTAAACTTTACAGCGACGCTTTGATTCGCTGCCTACTCCGGTGGCGGTTCCACGGTGTCAAACCTGAGGACCTCGATTTTTCCGTCCTGCTCGCGCTCGAGCGCCGGCGCGTAATTTCCCCGCAACTCGCGCCGCCACCACGTTCCTTGCTCACGTTTGGTCTTCGCATCGGTGAACCAATATTGATATACGACGGCGCGCACCTGCTTCGGTGGCGCGCTCGCGAATGGATTCGCAGCAAACAGCGCGAGGACGTCCGGCTCGTTCGTGATGAGGCGCTCTTCCGTCCAAAGGACAAATCGGTATTGGCTCCACTGTCCCAGTGACGCGAACCACAAATTCCACTCGAATCGCGGCTGGTAGGGCGCATAAATTCCGGGCGCCTTGCGAACATCCTGCGGTTTATAGCGGAAGGGATACGGTGTCCAGTCGATTCCGTCGGACGAGCCCTGGAACTCAATTTCATCGCGCTGGTGGGTCATCGACTCAAAAAGCCCGTAGCGCTCCGCAATGCGGAACGGCTCAAGCACCAAGATCGGCTTTTGCGGAAACGGCACGCTGGGGAACACTCTCCAAACAAGCTGCGCCCCCGTGGAATAAACGATCAAGCCGAGGCAAACGCCGGCAATGGTCATGCGGACAGGCTTGAGCCTCATGCGCCATGGGACGTGCGAAATGGCCTGCAGCGGTCGAGCGAACGAATCCGGCTCGCGTATGTAGCCCAAAAGACTGCGAACGCGGAGCGGGAGAATCCATTCGAAAACGCGATCGTCAAGGAGCAGGAAACCGAGCGCGAGAACCAGATAATTTAGAAACGCATAGTTTGCAGTGAGGATGATGGCGATCTCGAATGGCGTGACGATGCAGAAGCACGCGATGCGGAACCGGCGCGGCAGAAACAGCATCCAGACCAGCATCAGCTCGATTGCGAGAGTAAGGAACGCGGTCGAGGCATGGAACCAGTGCGGCAGGTGCTGCGCGTACCAACCGATCCATGTCGGCAGCGGACCATTCTGGTAGTAATCGTCCATCGCCGTGAGTTGGCGCCAGGAAGTATCGCCGCCCGCCATCTTGCCCACGCCCGATCCAAAATAGATACAGAACCATTCCCAGCGCAGCAGAAACAGGCTGGCGCGAGACGGCGCGTTCAGGCGAGCGAGGCCCGGCCAAAATCCGGGCGGGGCGAAGAACAGGCCGATGAATCCGGCTTCGAGCAACATTCCGTCGGATTGATAGCTCGAGAAATCCTGAGACGCGGAGATGAATGAAAGAAAGCAGACGAAGCTGACAGCGAGAGTGGCGCGCGGCCAGACATTCGCCACCAGCAACAGCGACGCGATCGCCCCCACCCAACAAACAAGCAGGAGGGCGCCGTCGCTCGCCCCAAACCAAAAAAGCGTGGGCGCGTACCAGAATCGAACCGAGTGAAGCGCTGCAGAAACCGCCTGCAAGTAGTCTCTGGCGGGAAGAATTCCGCTGGGACCGATCAGCCCCTTGATTTGAAACAGAAGCGAATAAAACGCGGAAAAGTAGAAGATTCCGAGCGCGCGAATAAAAATCCAGCGAGGCCAGAGATGCCCGGGATGCGCTTCGGTCGCGACCTCGGGCCCGAGCAACCACTGAACCGCTCTCTCGATTTGCTCTTCCACCGCACCCGATTATACAGAGGGTCCGCGAGGTGCACGGCGCGATTCGGGATGGGTCAATGTTTTCAAACGAGCATTCCCGCCGCGTTCCAAACGGCGCCGCTGGTCGGGATCAGGAGATTGCTTTTACTGCGGGTAGGCGCTCGATAGAGAGCGAAGGTACGCGATGATGGATTGCGCGTCCGCGTGATTCATGTGGTAGATGTGCATCGGCTGGCGAATGGGTACTCCATTCGGTCCCATTCCCTTTTCCAGAACCGCTTCGCCTTGCTCGTCCGTATACTCACCAAAACCCGCCAGCGGCGGCGCATTCATAGCCCAATTGGAATTCGCGTGAACGGGCATGATCCAAATCTGCGCGCCCTGCAACCGGCGCGATTCGTCGAGGTTGCCGCCCGTGTCGCGAGGCGTATGGCATTCCTCGCACATGGCGACGTCTTCCACCAGATACCGGCCGCGGTCAACCGAACTCTGCGGAGCGGCAGGAGCCGCGTTCTTCTGTGGCGCGACGGGCGCGCTTTCCCCCAATGATAGGCGCGAAGCGCCGAACCCAGCGGCCAGCAAAACGAGGCCGCAAAAAACTACTTGATGACTTGATTTCATAGACGGTCAGTCCTGGGTTTTCTTTAGGATACGGCGCTTTCCCGGAAGGAAAAGCCCGCCACCACTGGAACGAGAAAGTATCGCAAAAAGCGCGTTTCCATGTCTATTGAGTTTTTCAGTTTGTTTCATCGGCCGTCGGCAAATTTTCCGCGCCAAGCGGCGGCGCGGCAGCTCCCACCGAGGAAAGGCGGGCGAGCGCCCATCGGGCGTGGCTGGAAACGAGCGAATCGTCGGAAGAAGCGAGGCGATCGAGCAATCGAATCACGCGCCAAAATGCCTCTCGATCGGGCGTGATCCCGGAATTTCCCAGTGCCACGCAGGCGTTGCGAACCAAGCCCCGCCATTTCGCGCGCTTGGCCGCGCTCCCGCGGAAAGTCGTGCTGAACTCCTGTTGCGAGAGAGATGCGAGCCACTCGAGCTCCGGAGCGACGAGCGAGTTTCCATTTTCAAGCGCGTTCCGGGGCTGAAACGCGGCCATCGACGTGACCGGTGCTTTGCGATTCCAGGGACACACGTCCTGGCAGATATCGCAGCCGATGACCGCGCGTCCCATGGGGGAGCGAAGCTCCTCCGGAATCTCGGTGCGGAGCTCGATCGTGAGATAGGAGATGCAGCGTCGCGCGTCAAGGACGTACGGCTCAGGGAAGGCTTGCGTGGGGCACGCGTCAAGGCAGCGCGTGCACGTGCCGCAGAGATCTGCGGGAGGCGGCTCGCCCGGCGGCAGGCTTGGCTCCAGAGCAAGAGTCGTTACAATCACACCCAGAAAAAGCCACGAGCCAAGCTGCGAATTGATCAGACAAGTGTTTTTCGCGAGCCAGCCGAGGCCCGCATATTTCGCGGCGACGCGCTCGATGATCGGGCCGGTGTCGGTGTAGGCGCGCGCTTGGAAATGTTCGGCGAACTGTCCGTGCATTTCGGAAATCAGCGCCTGCAACTTTTGCTGCATCACTTCGTGGTAGTCGTCGCCCCATGCGTAGCGGGAAATCCATCCGCGGGGCGATTCGGAATCGGCATGCTCAAATGAAGCGGCGGAGCGCGGCGGCGAATTGTAATTGAGTGCGACGACGATCATACTGCGAGCGCCTTCAAGGACTTGCCGCGGGTCGGCGCGCCGCGGATCGTGGAGATAACTCATCTCGCCACCGTAGCCACGCGCAAGCCACTCAGGCAGGCGACCGAGTTCGGGGAACGATTCCGCCGAAGAATCTGCCGGCGCGCCCGCCGAGGCAGAATTCTTTCCCGCGATGGGTGCCACGCCGCAGAGATCGAAGCCATAGGCGCGCGCCCGTTGGCCGATCCAGCGTGTTTGCTCGGCTGGCGTCATGCGTCCATGATGCCTCAAGAAACGCGCACGAGCGAAAACTTTGCGGCCGCGAACCTCGCTGCGAATCGCCTGTTTTGCTTGTCACCGCAGCGCGGGATTGCATACAATCGCGGGCGGTTAACGAGAACGGAGAGTTTGATGAGCCAGCGGATTGCCGCGAAAATCACGGGAGTGGCCGGGTACGTCCCACCGCGCGTCGTCACCAACGCGGACATCGAGAAGATGGTGGACACAACCGACGAGTGGATCCGCACTCGCACGGGCATCCGCGAGCGTCACTATGCAGCCCCGGGGGTCGCGTCTTCGCATCTGGGCACCGAAGCCGCCAAGAAACTGCTGGCGATGAAGGACATTCGCCCGGAAGAAATTGACATGATCGTGGTGGCCACGGTCACCCCGGACATGTTGTTCCCCGCGACCGCCTGCCTGATCCAGGACCGCCTGGGCGCGACGAAGGCCTGGGGTTTCGATCTTTCCGCGGCGTGCTCGGGTTTTGCGTATGCGCTGACGGTGGGCGCACAGTTTGTGAATACGGGAGCGCACAAGAAAGTACTCGTGATCGGCGCCGACGTGATGACGTCCATCCTGGATTTTCGTGACCGAGCCACCTGTGTGTTGTTCGGCGACGGCGCGGGCGCCGTGCTGTTGGAACCCGCTGCCTCGGACGCGGAAGGAATCATTGATTTCGTCCACGATGTGGACGGCTCGGGCGGCTGCAACCTCTACATGCCCGCGGGTGGCTCGCTGCACCCGCCTTCGCACGAAACCGTGGACAAACGCATGCACTACGTTCATCAGGAGGGCCAACAGGTGTTCAAGTACGCGGTGCGGCGAATGAGCGAGCTGGCCTGCCAGATTTTGGAGCGCAACGGGTTAACGAGCAAGGATCTGGCGCTCGTGGTTCCTCATCAAGCAAACCTGCGCATCATCCGCGCGATGCAGGAGCGGCTGGGCGTGGACGATTCGAAAGTGCTGGTGAATATCGATCGATACGGAAATACCACAGCGGCGACGATCCCGTTGGGTTTGGTGGATGCTGTCGAACAAAAGCGCCTGCGGAAGGGCGATCTGGTCCTGCTGATAGCCGTTGGCGCGGGTTACACCACTGGCGCCGTGCTGATGCGCTGGGCCTACTAGAAGTTCGCGCCGAACGACCGCGGCGGCAATCGAAGAAATCGGTTACTGCTTGGAAGGGGCAAGTCTTAGTTCACTCCGAAATCGTCCGCCTGCTCTCCCAATATCGTCAGTACGGGATTCGTATCGCCGTTCGTGGTCGTGATCATCACGGCCTTCGTCGGCGAAACGATGAAGAACTCGCCGTTGAACGCAGGAGGGGGAGGGGCTTGAGTCAAATTAAACGTGCCGCTGCCATCGGTCGCGCCAGTGGTGGTGAGCGCGAAGGTACCGGAGACCGACAGGCCGGAGGTATTGGAGGCGGTCGTGCTCAGATCCTCGGTGCCCGAGACCACGCCGCTGGCCAAGGTGACCAGGCCCGAGTAGTTCTGGAGCGCCGTCATGGCCGGCTGGGAAGTGCCCTCGACCAGCGTTCCTGAGATCGTGCTCGTGGAAAAAGGGCCCGCGGATTGCGGCTCGAATATTCCGAGCACTGGCGCGCTGATGTTTTCGAGAATGCAGAACGCTTCATTGTTATTGATGACGTAAAAAACAGGGGCAACCGGTTGACTCAGGCCCGAGGTCACACGGCCAAACGAATCGCCAGTGCCAAAGGTTGAGGAGAGGGCGTTCGTGCCGAGCGCAGTCGCCACTGTCCCGCCCACATTGTCCACCAGCGATAGTGTGAACCCGGTTCCTCCGTTCGCCTGCAACTGGGCAACCGCCGCGAATGGTACGTACGCAGTCCCGCCGGCCGGAATCACGGCGCCTGACAATCCGCCGACACTTGCCCCAGTGAACGACTGAATCGCTTGTCCGAACGGATATCCAGTTTGATGCACCAGTTTCCCGGCACTTAGGAAAGGAGTGGCCTGGCTCACCGAGTCTGTTTCCACAAGGAAGGCTTCAGTCAGCAATCCGCTCGTGGTCGTAATCGGATAGACGCTGAAGTTCATGTCTCCGAGCGTCTGCGTCACGCTCATCACGCAGCGCGCCGACTGAGAGGATGTTTGGAAAGTACCGGAAAACGTGGTGTCCGGCACGATCGTCACGACGCCCGGAGAGTTCGCATCCACTTCGCCGTTGTCGATACTGCCAGGCGTCGAAGAGCTCGCCGGCACTTCGGCCGTGAATCGGCCCGCGAGGGCGAAGGGCCCGGGCGTCGTGCCGCTAAAATTCCCTTCCGCGCCGCTCAATCCGATCACGAAGTCCGCGCCCAGCGGTCCCGCGCCTGACAGTGTCTGCGAGCCGCAGGTCGCCGTGTTCTGCTGCACAAGTTCACCCGAGCCGCGAACCCCCGTGGCGTCGAATTCGACCATGCGGCCGTGGAGTCCCGTTGAATCCAGAGCGAAATCGTATGTGGGAGTTCCCGGCAAGCTGGCGAAAATCAACTGGCCACGATTGTTCTGTAGTGTGAACGTGCCGGTGAAGGCCTGATTCATGTAGGGACCTGAAACGGAGTTCACATCTTCGACACCGCCGGAGAGGGCACTCACTCCATCGGCGCTGAAGTGGCCCGCAACGACAACTGCGCCGCCGGAATTGAATCCGCTGAATTCAAAGGCGTAGTTGCCGTTCAATTGGTTCGTGATCGTGATGCTGAGCTGCCCGGCGGCGGTCGCGGCAGTCATCGGCGTCGCTTCGCTGTCGGCGACCTGGATCGTGAAAGTGTTAAAGACGCCGGTCGCGGTTGGCGTGCCGGTGATGGTGCCATCCATATTCAACGTCAAGCCGGAGGGAAATGTGTTAGCGGCTGTCGTGAGCGTCCATGTATAAGGCGCGACTCCGCCGGTAGCCTGCAACTGCGTCCCGGCTGGATAGGCCGTGCCGAGGACTCCGTTCGGCAACGTGGTTGTCGTGATCTTCAGCGTCGCTGTTGGCTCAATCGTGAGGGTTACAGAGTTGGTCTCGGCGGGAAACGCAATTGATGTAGCCTGAATCACCACCGTGAACTCAGCGGCGATCGCCGTCGTCGGCGCCGCGTACGTCGCCGATGTGACACCGTTCGCGGTGAATGTTCCCGGGGGGACTGGAGCGCCTGCGCCCGGAGTGAAAGCCCAAGTTACGCCCGCGCCTGTGGTGTCTCTGGGGACGGTCGCGGTGACGGTAACCATCTGCCCCGCGCTGATTTTCAGCGAGGTCGCATGGAGCACGACGGAATTGAAGTCCGAAGGAACGCCGGAGCAGCTCGTGCAGCTATTGCTTTGCAGAAAGACCATTAAGACTAGACAGAAAATGGATGGGAATCCCTTACTCTTCGCCATTGCCACTCCTTGAATGGACGTTCCCCAAAGTCTTTGCGAGCTGCCCACATTATTTAGAACACAGAACAGGGTTCCAAGGCTCGAAAATGACCGCAAGCAATAGCGTATGAGGCAACCGACGGGAGCAAATCACAGGTGAAAATGGCTTATGGGCGACGCTTGGAGGCCACGAGGCGAGCGCGGCCGGCGCCCGTGATAACTAGATTGAAAGCGTGCGCGGCCCGAGGGCCTTCTGCTAGAGAAAGTTTTCAGGGATAATGGCGGTGGGTTCTTCGGTGCCCAATTTGGCTGGAAAGGATCTCCTTTGCGCGCTGTGATCACAGGCGGGGCGGGTTTTCTTGGATCGCATCTTTGCGATTACTTCATCGAAAAGGGCTGGGACGTTCTCTGCCTGGATAACCTCGTCACCGGCGCTGATTCAAATATTTCGCATCTGCTTTCAAATCCACGGTTTAATTTCGCCCAGCAGGACGTCTCAAAATACATCGAGGTCTCCGGACCCGTGGATGCGGTTCTGCATTTCGCTTCGCCCGCGAGCCCCCCGGACTACCTGAAGTTCCCCATTCAAACGCTGAAGGTGGGAGCACTCGGTACCCACAATGCGCTGGGGCTAGCGATGGGCAAGAAAGCCAAATTTCTCCAAGCCTCCACTTCGGAATGCTATGGCGATCCGGAAGTGAGCCCGCAGCCGGAGACCTACTGGGGCCATGTGAATCCGATCGGCCCGCGCGGAGTCTACGACGAGGCCAAGAGATTCGCGGAAGCCATCACCATGGCCTATCACCGCTACCACCATGTGGACACGCACATCGTCCGAATTTTCAATACCTACGGCCCTCGCATGCGGTTGAACGACGGGCGGGCGCTCCCGAATTTCCTTTATCAGGCGTTGGTGGGCGAGCCCATCACGGTGTACGGCAACGGCAAGCAGACTCGAAGCTTCTGTTACGTGGCGGATTTAATTGATGGGATCTACCGGCTGCTGGAATCGAACGAGCACGAGCCTGTGAATATCGGCAACCCCACGGAAATTACGATCCTCGAATTCGCGGAACGCGTGCGGGCTCTCGTCGGATCCACGGCGCCGATCGTGCACCAGGCGCTGCCGGAGGACGATCCCAAGCAACGCTGCCCCGACATCTCAAAGGCGCGGCGAATTTTGAATTGGGAGCCGAAGGTCAATCTGGAGCAGGGTCTCCGGATTACCTACGATTTCTTCAAGCGGCAGGTTGCGTCCTCGAAACAAAAGGCCTGAACTTGACACAGACCTCGCGCGGCGATTAATCCGCTCGACCAAACGAACGATATTCGAAGCCACGGTCCTTCATTTCCCGCGGCGAGAGCAAGTTCCGGCCGTCCACGATCAGCGGGCGCGCCATGGCGTCCCGGATGCGGTCCCAATCGAGCCTGCGGAATTCGTCCCATTCGGTGGCGATGAGCAGCGCTTCGGCATCCTTGGCGGCGTCGTAGGCGGTCGCCGCATACTCGATCTGCGGAAGGATGGCGCGGGCTCGATCCATTGCTTCTGGATCGTAGGCGCGGATGCGAGCTCCTTCTCCGAGCAGATGGTTGACCAGGTCAATGGCGGGCGCGAAGCGGACGTCGTCCGTGTTAGGTTTGAACGCAAGCCCGAGGACGGCGATCTGCTTTCCCCGAACGACCCAGAGTGCGCTGCGCAACTTTTCGAAGAAGCGATCGATCCGTTTCTTGTTGATCTTCTCGACTTCCCTGAGCATCGTGAAATCCACACCCGAACGTTCCGCGAGATGGACGAACGCTTGCAAATCTTTCGGCAAGCAGAAACCGCCAAACCCCAAACCGGCAGAAAGGAAACTGGGCCCGATTCGGGGATCCATGCCCATCGCGCGTACCACTTCTCCAATATCCGCGCCCAAGCGCTCGGCCAAGTCCGACACCATGTTCGCGTAGGAAATCTTCAATGCCAGGAAAGAGTTTGACGCATGCTTGATCAGTTCGGCGCTATTAATCGTGGTAACGAGCCACGATGGCGGTGGAACGTCCGGGCACCCGGTTGAGTGGACCGGGCAATTAAATTTTCGCTCCAGCACCGGTTTGTAGATTTCCTTCAGTTGCCGCTCCGCTATCTCGTCCTCTACACCCACGACAATCCGGTCGGGATGCAGGAAGTCACCGACAGCCGTACCCTCGCGGAGGAATTCGGGGTTCGAGGCGACCCGGAATGTTGCGTTCGATTTGCGGCCATAGACCGATAGGGCGCGCTTGAGCTCCTGCCCGGTGCGAGCGGGCACGGTGCTCTTCTCAATCACTAGTTTGGGAGACTTGGCTTCGGTGGCTATTAAACGCGCCACATGATCAATGGCGCTAAGATCGGCATCACCATTTGGCAAAGGGGGTGTGCCTACGCAGATAAAAAATGCTTCGCCAAAGGACACTGCCTCTTTCGGGTTGGCGCAAAAATTGAGCCGGCCGTCCTTGCGAGCTTTCGGAATTACCCTCTCAAGCCCGGGCTCATAGATGGGCATTCCGCCGGATTCGAGGATCTGAATCTTGCTTGCGTCGCTATCGGTGCACATCACTTCATGCCCAATTTCCGCAAGACAGGCTCCCGTCACCAAGCCGACGTATCCAGTACCAATCACCGATATCTTCAAATGGAATCCCCTGATTGCAAAGAGTCAAGTTTCAGCCGAGCAGGAACCTCCATTTTGAAGCGGCCCTTTCGTTGTGGCAAGGCAATTGTCGAAAGGTGTTTTCCGGGTCGCACCCAAGGATCCGACCGGGAACGCAAACCCCGTTTCAACAGGAGGTTAAGCCTGCGGTGTAGGATACTCTTTCCTCACACTTGCCAAGCGATTCGCGTCGCGATGGCGTCTTCTCGCCTATCCTAGAGCTGTAGAACCATGGCCCAACCGACCAATTCGAGCCGGAAACTTCCGCCGGCAAGCGATGATCGCCGTCGAGTGGAACCTCAGGAAACACTGCTCCTGACCGACGTTCCGGAAGCCTCCGCTATGATTCCGGTGCAGCCTGCCCCAGTGGACGCGAAGGCGAACATCCACCCCGCAACGCTTGCAGCCTTGTCGCAGCGATACGACATCTTGGCCGAAGCGGGGCACGGGAGCATGGGCAACGTGTACAAAGCACGCGATCGCGAGACCGGCGAGGTCGTAGCTCTCAAGCTCCTAAAGCCAGACATCGCGTCCGATCAGACCATGATGGAGCGGTTCAAAAACGAACTGCTCTTCGCGCGCAAAATCACCCACAAGAACGTCTGCCGCGTTCATGAGTTCAATCGAATCGGGGGAATCGCGTATACCTCGATGGAATTTGTGGAGGGCGAAAGCCTGCGGTCTGTGCTGAATCGCTTTGGCGGCCTGCCCCCGCGCAAGGCCATCGACCTGGTGGCACAGATCTGCTCGGGCCTGAAGGAAGCGCATGCACAGGGTATCGTGCATCGCGATTTGAAGCCCGAGAACGTCATGATTGACACTCAGGGCAACGTGAAAATCATGGACTTCGGCATCGCTCGCTCGATGGAAGCGCTGACGCGCCTGACCGGCTCGATGGTTGGCACTCCGGCCTACATGGCGCCCGAACAAGTCGGCGGGAAACCCGTAGACTACCGCACGGATATCTATTCGCTCGGGCTGATCATGTATGAAGTTTTCACCGGCGCTCAGGCATTCCAGGCGGACAACGCTGTGGCGGTCGCTCTGAAGCAGATGCGGGAAGCACCTGTTCCGCCGCACGAGATCGAGCCGGCGATCCCGGTTGGAATTGAGCGCGCCATATTGAAGTGCCTCGAAAAAGAGCCGTCGAAACGATTTCAGTCTATAGGCGAGCTCGAGTCCGCCATGCGAGCCACTGGTTCACCGGCGCGGGAGCAGGCTGCCGCACCTGCCCTCGCGCCCCACCATTCAAGCCACGCCCCACTGCTGTCTCAATTTCCTCATCCTCCGCCCGCTGACCCGAAGCGCACGTCACCGGTGACGTGGGTTCTCCTGGGCGCGCTTCTGGTTATTGGCGCCTTTGCTGGCTGGCACTGGATGCAGGTAGTGCAATCGGCTGAAAATCTTCCTGCGCCCGCTGCACTGCCGGCGCCGGCGCCGCCGGACTTCGCATTCGATGTGACTGCCACACAACCCGCCCCCGCGCCGCCAGCAACCTCGGAACCCGCTGATGCAAAATCCGATGCCGACAAGCCGGCTGAGCAGAATTCTGAAACGCTGGCTCCGATCAAGCGTGCGCCGGCACAACCAGTTGCTGCCCAAGAGACGGCGCCGGCAAAGAACCAAACTCCCGAAGCCGCGGCTGCGCCTCGAAATGTGCCGCGGCACACGGACCAGGCTTTCGGCGAAAACGAGCCGGTCGCCGGGCCTCCCGTAAACGACCACACGCCGAGCTATTTGTGGATTGGCCGGTTCGAGCGCGAGGAAAAAGCGCAGAGTACGGCAAAGAAAATTGAGGAACTCGGGCTGCCCGTCGTGGTCGTGCCCAGACACGGCGCGACGGGGGAATTCTTCGTGGTTCTGACCGGGCCGTATGGCCCCGAACGTATCGAGAGCGCGATGGATTGGCTCAAGACGCAGGGATTCGCCGACGTCCGCCTGGTGAAGAATCCCCTGGGAAATCAGCGACAGACTCCAAACTAAGATTCGGAGGCTCGAGTCAGGAATGCGGATGGAGATGGAATTCGGAGCGCAGAGCGATACGGGATGTGTCCGCGACAATAACGAGGACAGCTATCGCGTCGCGCCAGAAATGAACCTCTTCGTCCTGTCTGACGGCATGGGCGGCTTGGAAGCGGGCGAAGTGGCCAGCCGCCTGGCCGTGGACACGGTGCTTGCACATTGTCGCGAAGCGGAGATGAATCCGTCACTGCCCCTGTCAGGTGAACGCATCGAGGGAGTTTCCGATAGGTCGAACCGGCTGGCAAGCGCCATTCGGTCGGCCAATGAAATTGTCTACCGCACGGCGCAGCAGGGTGCAGGCCAGCGGGGCATGGGCGCGACGGTCGTTGCGGTCTGGTGCACGGATGAGCGCATCAGCGTTGCGCACGTGGGAGACAGCCGGATCTATCGTTTGCGCGCCGGCAATTTCGAACAGCTCACGCAAGATCACTCGTTTGTGGCCGAAGAAGTACGCCACGGGAAAATGACGGCGGAGGAAGCGGCTACCAGCACGATGCAGAACGTGCTTGTCCGCGCTCTCGGGATAGAGCCTGCGGTCGAAGTGGACGTGAGCGAAGCGCTCCTGACGGAGGGCGACTCGGTGCTGCTTTGCTCCGACGGGCTGACGCGCGAACTGTCAGACGCACAAATTGCCGCCGTGCTCGGCGAGCACCAGGAAGCGAAGGCAGCCGCCAAGCGGCTCGTCGAGCTGGCGAAACAGGCGGGCGGCGGAGACAACGTGACCGCGATCGTGTTGCGTCGCGCCGCGAAATCGAACGGAGCAATCGCGCGCATCGGGAGGTTGTTCAAACATTCGGCGTAACAGGGGGATTGCAGATTGCGATTGCCACTTTCTTGGGAGGACTAAAATGGCCAAGCTCGTACTGAAATTTGAGAATTCGGTGCTAAAGGAAATGCCGGTTGGATCGAAGGAAGTGAGCATCGGCCGATCCCCGGAAAATGGCCTGGTAATTGACAATCCAGCCGTGTCGCACTACCACGCCCGCGTGTTCAACGAGGAAGGGCGACTGATGCTCGAGGATTTTGGCAGCATGAACGGCACATTCGTCAACGGCCAGCGCGTGAAGATGGTGACGCTCAAACCGGGCGATTCGGTCGGCATCGGCAAGCACACGATCGTGGTCTCGGAGTCTCGCGAGATGGATGGCTTTGCTTCCGGAAACGGCAGCGCGAAACCCGCAGCGCCGAAAATCAACGAGACCGTGATGCTCGACACCAAGGAGCGACGCGAGTTCCTGCAGAAGGTTGCGGCCGTCGGTGAAAGCTCGCAGGTTGCGCCATCGCGATTGAAAGTGCCGACGCTCATCGTACGCAAGGGCCGCACCAATCAAAAAGAATACGCGCTCAACGATAAACTGACCGTCGTCGGCAAGTCCGGCATGGCCACCGTGAAGCTAAAGGGCTGGTTCGCGCCCAAGGCCGCCGCGCAAATCACCCGCCGCGACGATCACTCCTACTACATCGGCGCGGCCGACAAAGTGCCGAGCGTGAACGGCCAGCCGGTCCTGCACCCGACGATATTGTCGTCCGGCGACATCATCGTAGTCGCGGGAATCGAGATGGAATTCGTTTACCGCGATTAGACGACCGGCGGCGGGTAGGACGACGGCATCGAAGTTGATGCTGATTCTCATCCTCGCAGCGGTGGAAGTTTGTGTCTGCACAGGGCAAACGGTCTTCCCAGAATCTGAACCCATTCATCATGCCGTGCCTTTGCCACCCAAGGTGTTAGGAGCCTTGCTTGAGACGAAAGAAGTAAACGAAGTCCTGGGATCTGCGCGCGAACAGCAAACACATCTCAACTCTTTCGCGCGACGCAGGTTCGTCTCGGTCGCCCGTAGGGAGTCGACCTCGTTGTCGAGGGAATCTCGCCGTGTGGGGCGCCGACAGCACCTGGTTTGGATTCTAAGTTCCGCGGAGAATGCGCCTAGGATCATCCTGTGGGCAGGCGCTGATTCGCTGGAGGTCCTGGCCACCCGAACGAACCGCCATCGAAATAATCGTAGTTCCTGGTCATCTCCTACAATGACGCAAACGAGGGCGTATCGCTTTGATGGTCAGAACTATGCTCTTTGGAAGGAAACCACGTCAGACCGTCCGCACGTAGAGTCTGTTGCCGCGCTCCCATTCTAGACGACGGAAGCGTTGGGTTTTAATACCGAAGTCGTCGTATGCCTAGTCATCCCCTGCCCGCGTTCGCCAGTTGCATCCCGAACTGATATGATTCAGTCACGATCGCTTTTCTGGAGTGACGATATGGCGGAACCAACCAAAGAGGAATTGCTGGCTCGCATCGCAGAACTTGAAAAACAATCCGGCTCAAGAGCGAAAGGCAGCCTTGAATTCCGCGTCGGCGAAAAGGGAGGCGTCAGCGTTTACGGGCTCGGGCGATTCCCGGTGACGCTCTATTACGAGCAGTGGGTTCGGCTGCTCGACAAGTCGAGCGACCTTCGCGCATTCCTCGAAGAGAATAAACACAGGCTAAAGCTGAAGAACCAGGAATAGTTGCCGCGGGCCCGGCCGGTGTCAACCCTTGGTCTTTTCGAGTTCTTCGATCATGGCGGGAACGATTTCGAAGAGATCGCCGACAATGCCGTAATCGGCGACCTCAAAAATGGGCGCGTTGGCATCCTTATTAATCGCAGCAACCGTCCTCGATCCCTTCATTCCGACCACATGCTGGATCGCTCCGCTGATTCCGAGCGCGAGGTACAGCTTCGGAACCACCGTCTGGCCGGAGCTGCCGATTTGCCGGTCCATCGGGAGCCAGCCTTCATCGCAGATCGGCCGCGACGCGGAAATTTCACCGCCCATCAGTTTCGCCAGCTTTTCAGCCATGGGAATATTTTCGGGCGCTTTGATGCCGCGCCCTACCGACACGAGTATGGGGGCTTGCGTCAGGTCCACGGCTTGCTTTGCCTCGCGGAAAAGCTCCAGAGGCTTCGTGCGAATTTGCTCGGGCTTCAATTCAACGCTGACGGGCTTCGCAGGCGCTTTTCCCGAGGAGTGTTTGGCGGCCAGGTCCGCGCGAAATGCCCCGGCCTGAAATGATGCGATCCAGGGAGGCTCACCCGTGAACGCGACGTCCGCCGCCGTGCGGCCTTGAAACATCTGGCGGACGAAAATGAGCTTCCCATTTTCATAGCGGTAACCGATGCAGTCTCCGATCATTCCCTTTTGCATGGAGGCGGCGAGCTTCGGCGCGAAATCGCGAACTTGATATGTATGCGGAAGCAACACGAGATCCGGTTTCGTGCTTTTGATCACCTGCCGCAGCGCGAGCGAGTACGCGTCAGGCGTGTATTGCGCGAGCAGCTCGTTTTCGACGACGAGGACTTCATCGAGCTGGTAGCCGCCAAGCTCGTCGGCGAGCGCGGCAACGCCTTTGCCGATGACGGCTCCTGAAATCGTCGCTTTTGCCTGTGCGGCGATTTGTTGCGCGGCGGCCAGCGTCTCAAAACTGACCTTGTTCCACTTCGCGTCGCGCTGCTCAGTGATCAACAGAATCTTCATGATTTAGAGCACCCGCGCTTCGTGCCGCAGCTTTTCAATCAGTTTCGCCGCAGCCTCTTTCGGCGAACCAGTGATGAATTCCGTCTTCTTCGTTTTCTGTGGGACGTAGATTCGCTCGACCTGCTGCGTTCGCGCGTCCGCGACACCGAGCGATGAGCGCTCGACTGTCGCGATCTCTTTCTTCTTCGCGGCCATGATGCCCTTCAGCGTGGCGTAGCGCGGCTTGTTGATTCCCGATTGAATCGTGATCACTGCCGGGAGCGGCAATTCGACCCACTGGAACCACCCAGCCTCCAGTTCGCGTTTTAGTTTCAGGCGCCCTTCGACGACTTCGATCGCCATGATAATCGTCGCGTGCGGCCGGCCGAGCAATTCTGCGAGCAGCACGCCGGTCTGGCCAAAGCCCTGGTCTTCGCTTTGAAGGCCGGTCAGGATGAGGTCGAAATTCTCGTTCTGAATGGCGGCCGCGAGGGAGCGGCCTGACGTAAGCGGATCAAGCTTGAAGAATTCAGGATCGGAAATATGGATGCCACGTTCAGCGCCCTTGGCGAGAGCTTCCTTGATGGCCTGCTTGGCGCGCTCCGGTCCCATCGAAATGGCGACGACCTCGCCGCCATGCTTTTCCTTCAGGCGCAAGGCCTCTTCGAGAGCGAATCCGTCCGGCTCGTTCGTTTCAAATCCGATATCGGATTCGCGAATCCACGCGCCACCATCGGCGATAGCCAAGGGCGCGTCCTTCGCCGGAACCTGCTTGACGCATACACCGATTTTCAAGGTTGTCTCCCGGCGAAGTACAAAAATGCCGCGCTTGAGGCTGCGGCGGTACATTTATTTCTAACGGCTATTCTCCGTTCCAGCGCTTAAACAGCAGCGAGGCGTTGGTCCCACCGAAGCCGAAGGAGTTCGAGAGCGCGTACATCACCTCGGCTTTTCTCGCGTGGTTCGGAATGTAGTCGAGATCGCAAGCAGGATCGGGATTCTCGTAGTTGATGGTGGGCGGAAGAATCTGGTCGCGCAGCGCCAGGACACTGATGCCGGCTTCCAGCCCGCCCGCTCCGCCGAGCAGATGCCCGGTCATGGATTTCGTCGAGCTGATGGGGACTTTCTTCGCGCGCGCGCCGAAAACGCGCTTGAGCGCCGCCGTCTCGATGGAGTCGCCCATCGGTGTCGAAGTGCCGTGGGCGTTGACATAACCGACGTCATCCGGAGAAATCTTTGCGTCTTTCACGGCTGCGAGCGCGACGCGATATCCGCCATCGCCGCCTTCGGCTGGCTGCGTGATGTGGTATGCGTCGCCAGACATTCCATAACCAACCACTTCGGCGAGAATGTTGGCGCCGCGGCGCTGGGCAAATTCAAGCGCCTCCAGGATCAGCATGCCGGAGCCCTCGCCCACCACAAATCCATCGCGTTGCGAGTCAAATGGACGGCTGGCGCGTTCCGGCTCGTCATTGCGGGTGGAAAGCGCGCGCATCGCCCCGAATCCGCCGATGCCCATCGGCGTGATTGCCGCTTCCGATCCGCCCGCGATCATTACTTCCGCATCCGAACGCTGAATGATCTTGAAGGCATCGCCCAAGGCGTGCGCCGAAGCCGAGCACGCCGTCGCCGTAGCCGAATTCGCGCCCTTGGCTCCATAACGAATGGACACATTGCCCGACGCAAGGTTCACAATCGCAGAAGGAATGAAGAACGGAGAGATTTTGCCGGGACCGCCCTGCAAATACTTCGAGTGTTCCCGTTCGATCACGTCGAACCCGCCGATTCCGGATCCGATATAGACGCCGGTGGCGTCGGCGATCTCGGGCGTAATCTCAAGCCCGGCCATGGTCATCGCAAAATCGGAAGCAGCCATGGCGAGCTGAATGAAACGCCCCATCTTTTTCAGCTCTTTCTTCTCGACCCAGTTTAGCGGATCGAAGCCGCGGACTTCACCGGCAATGCGGCAATCAAATCCGGTCGCATCAAAGTGGGTGACCGGACCAATGCCGCTTTTTCCGGCCAGCAGATTGCGCCAGACCTCGTTGGTTCCAATGCCACAGCCGCATACGAGTCCAACGCCCGTCACTACAACTCGGCGGTTCAAAGAAAACGTCTCCTGTTCGGGATAGGACGACCCGGCGGGACTGGCTACTTTCCCTTGGAATGTTTGTCGATATACTCGGTCGCGTCCTTCACCGTGGCAATCTTTTCGGCATCTTCATCGGGAATTTCGATACCGAACGCTTCCTCGAAAGCCATCACCAGCTCGACAGTGTCGAGCGAGTCGGCGCCAAGGTCATCCACAAACGAAGCGCTGGGAGTCACTTCGCCTTCATCCACACCGAGCTGCTCGACAATGATTTGCTTCACGCGTTCTTCGACGCTGGCCATTCTGATTGTTCCTCCGATATCAGCGATCTGGGACCTTGGGCTGCACGCAGGAGAGTTGCGCCCGTATTTGCCTTGCCCATTCTATGCGGGGCCTATCGCCGGGTCAACCTTAGGCGCCGCTGGACCTAAATGCAACAACAGCCCGAGCCGCTTGCGCACTATCCCGCGTGCAGGCCGCCGTTCACTCCAAGCACCTGTCCGGTGATGTAACCGGCTTCGTCGCTCGCGAGAAACACGATTGCCGCGGCAATTTCATGGTCCTGGCCGAATCTGCCAAGCGGAATCATGGCCTTCATTTTGTCTTTCAGTTCCTGCGAGAGAACGTTGGTCATCGGCGTCTCGATAAAACCGGGCGCGATGGCGTTGACCGTGATGTTGCGCGAAGCCACTTCTACCGCGATCGAACGGGTAAGGCCAATCAGGCCGGCCTTGGATGCCACGTAATTCGCTTGCCCGGCATTTCCAGTTTCCGCGACGACCGAAGAAAGATTGATGATGCGGCCGGAGCGCTGCTTGAGCATGGCGCCCAGGGCTTGCTGAATGCACAGATGCGCGCCGGTGAGATTCGTCCTCAGCACGGCGTCCCAATCGTCGAGCTTCATGCGCAGCGCGAGCGTGTCGCGCGTGATCGCGGCGTTGTTCACAAGTATGTCGAGCCTGCCGAACTTCGCGAGCGCTTGCTGGAAGCCGGTTCTTACTTGTGCGGCGTCGGCCACATCCATGGGTACGGCGAGCGCCTCGCCGCCCGCTGCCTCGATTTCGGCAACGAGCGACCGAAGCTTATCGGCTGTGCGCGCGGCCACGGCAACCTTGGCGCCCGCCCCGGCTAGCGCGACCGAAGTGGCCCGGCCGATTCCCTGCGAGGCTCCGGTGACGAGAGCGACTTTGTCCTTGAGCGAGAACATGCGGCTAGCTTTCCGGCGCTTCCGCGCGCGCCTGCGTGATCTTGTCGAGCGTGGCTTGCAGACTCGCAGCGTTCTCGACATTGAAACAACGCACCGAGCGGTCGATTTGCCGCAGCAAGCCTGAAAGTACTTTGCCCGGCCCAACTTCGACGAAGATGCTGACGCCTTGCTCGATCATCTCGCGCACCGACTCGAGCCAACGGACCGGCATGGTCACCTGGCGGACCAGCGCCTCGCGTGCCTCGTCACCCGAAGCGATTGCCTCGGCGTCCACGTTGGTGATCACTGGAAAATGCAGCGCGCGGAACTTCACCGCGCGCAGGTCTGGTTCCAGACGCTCTTGCGCTGGTCTCAACAGGGTGCAGTGAAACGGCGCCGAGACGGCCAGAATGACGGCGCGCTTGGCACCGGATTGCGAGGCGATTTCCACGGAGCGCTTCACGGCTGCCGCATTGCCTGCAATCACGGTCTGTTCCGGCGAATTCAAATTCGCGGGCGAGACTACTTCTCCGCCGGCCGCCTTTTTGCAAACTTCCGCCACATCTGCCGGCGAGAGCCCCAGAATCGCGGCCATCGCGCCTTCGCCCGCGGGCACCGCTTCCTGCATGTAGCGCCCGCGCTTGCGGACCAGCTTCACCGCCTCCGAAAATTCGAGCGCCCCTGCGGCAACCAGCGCCGAGTATTCGCCCAGGCTGTGCCCCGCTGCGAAGTCAGGCTGAATCCCGCGCGCCGCAAGCGCCCGGTAGGCCGCCACGGACACCGTCAGGATGGCCGGCTGCGTATTTTCCGTGAGCTTGAGCGCGTCTTCCGAGCCTTCAAAACATAGCTGCGAAATTGAGAAGCCGAGAGCCGCGTCCGCCTCTTCAAACACAGTGCGCGATTCGGCAAAATTCGCGGCGAGATCCTTTCCCATGCCGGGATACTGCGAGGCCTGGCCGGGAAACAGGAATGCAATCTTGCTCATGGCGATTACGGGTTCCTTCCGGTTCAGCCGCGGGCGGGGACTGCGGCGGCAGACGACAGCTCCTGTTCAATTTTCTCGTTCACCCCCGAACGGCAAAGTTCGGCGGCAACGCGTATGGCATTCTTGACCGCGTTGGCGTTCGAGCGGCCATGCCCGATCACGGTGATGCCGCGGACTCCCAGCAGTGGAGCACCGCCCGTTTCGGAGTAGTCGGTGCGCTTGCGAAAATCGTCGAACGCGCGCTTGGAAAGCGCGTAACCGATCTGGGAGGCTACGCTGCTCTTGATCGCTTTTTTCAGCATCCCGCCGATGTGCTCCACCAGGCCCTCGCTGAGCTTGAGCGCAATATTGCCGATGAAGCCGTCGCATACGACCACATCCACGTTGCCGCGAAACACGTCGCGGCCCTCGACGTTGCCCACGAAATTCAGCGGCAGCTGTTTCAGGCGCGACGCAGCTTCTTTCGTCAGCTCGTTGCCCTTGGCTTCTTCCTCGCCAATCGAAAGCAGCGCGATGCGCGGCCGTCTCACGCCCCAGATCGCGCGATAATAAATCTCGCCCATCACCGCGAATTGCTCGATCTGCGCTGGCTTTGAATCCACATTCGCCCCAACGTCCAGAATCACCGAAATCTTTTCCTTCATGTTCGGAAAAGCGGCGGCGAGCGCGGGACGGTCAACCGAAGGTAGCGTGCCGATCACGAACCGTGCGATGGTCATCACGGCGCCCGTATTGCCCGCGCTGACCAGCGCCTCGGCCTGGCCGTCGCGCACCAGGCGCGCGGCAACGTGCAGCGAACTTTCCTTCTTGCGGCGGAACGCGTGCGACGGCGAATCCGTCATGGTGATCACGTCCGTCGCGTTCACGATCTCAATCGGCAAGCCGCGCGTCTTGTGCCGGCCGAGTTCCGCGCGAACCGTCGCCTCCACGCCCACAAGCAGCACCCGCACATCCAGCTCGCGCGCCGCGAGGATCGCCCCTTCGACTTCTACGCGAGGCGCATGGTCGCCCCCCATGGCATCCAGGGCAATGGTGGTCATATTATTAAGTGCCGGCTTGATACGGCAGGCGAGGGAAAGTTAGGCCGTCTTGGCCGCGGTGTCAATCACTTCGCGACCGTTATAGTATCCACACTTGAGGCACGCCCGATGGGGCAGCTTCTTTTCGTGGCAATTTGGACATTCGCCCAAGATGGGTACGTGAAGGTGGTCGTGGGCACGTCGTGTGGACGTACGCCTCTTCGAGTGTCGTCGCTTTGGATTCGGCATTCCTGCTCCTCGTGACAGGCCCGTACTCGTCAGGACCTGCGTGGAAACACATAGTGTAGCGGTTTATTGCTTTTTGAACCAGTCCTGCTTCAGCCGGGCGAGTGGGGCCAGCCTGGGGTCGGAACCGTTCTTTTCGCAGCGGCATTCCTCATTATTCAGGTTCGCCCCGCAATGGGGGCAAAGCCCGCGGCAATCGCTCGAGCAGATCACTTTCATGGGAAGCGCCAGATTTACCTGCTCGGCGAGCACGTCGGCGAGGAAAAGGCCGTCGCCTTCGAAGAAAGCCATCTCCGTATCGTCTAGATTCAGCTGGAATTCTTCCTCGGGCGACATCGAAGTCATGGGGCGGTAGAAGAGGTCGAAATCGCGGCTGATTTCTTCAATTACGGTGTCCAGGCAGCGGGCGCACACCAGCTCGACGCGTGTGTGAAGGTTTCCGCAGACGCGGATCTGTCCCTCGACAAGCTCCGCCGTTGCACGCACTTCCAGCGGCTCAACCTGGCGGAATTCGGCTGAATGAAAGTCCAGCGTCCCCGGGGCGTAGCTCTTCCGGATGCGGGTCTTTCGAACAGTGAGTTCATTGATATCCAGAAACATTAGATTTCCCCGCGTTTTTCGACGGGCAAAGCCATTATAAATCTGTTGCCTCCTATGTCAAGGAAGCCACCAGCAAAGGTGTCCCGGCTGACACCAAATGGGCAACGAAGGGATGTCTTCAACGGGGCTCCGGTCTAGGGGCGCTCAGCAGCTCCTGGCACTGCCGCAGAAGGAAATGATCCGTCATCCCTGCGATGTAATCGCAGACGATTCGATGGCGGGGCTCGCTTTGAGCCAAATCTGCGTAGTGCTTGGGCATCCGTTCGGGGTGTTTGAGAAAGAAACGGAACAAATCATCCAAAGCGGCGACGGAGCGCTCTCGTTCATCGGCAATCGCGGGATCGGAATATACCCGCGACATCAAGAACCGCTTCAAACTGGCGTTTTCGCCGGCCGCATCCGATGAAAATCCCGCGAGTCTGTTCTCCTGCCGTCGCACGTCCTCGACTGTTTCCACTCCGCTCGCTTCCACTTGGCGGTGAGTGTTCTCAATCAGATCGGTTGCGAGACGGTCGAGAATGCGCTTGAGCGCTTCGTTAAACTTCAGTTTTCGGGGGCCCTTCGGATGCCGCCGCTCCACGCCGTCATAGGTTGCGGCGAACACCGGCACCTCCGCGCGGAGCTGATCGAAATCGAGAATGCGTGCTTCGAAGCCGTCGTCGAGATCCGCTGTGTTGTAGGCAATTTCGTCCACGAGATCGATGATTTGCGCTTCGAGCGGCGGGCGCTCATCGAGCAGGTATTCCGCGAGTGTCGGAAACTCCCCTGCAGAGTAATCGCGCGAGTGCTTGACGATGCCCTCGCGCACCTCAAACGTCAGGTTGAGCCCCGGGAAATCCAGGTAGCGCTGTTCGAACTGCTCGACAATCCTCAGCGCATGAAGATTGTGATCGAAGCGGTCGCCATGCTCGCGCATGCGCGCGTCGAGCTGTCGTTCGCCAGCGTGACCAAAAGGCGGATGGCCGATGTCGTGAACGAGCGCGAGAGCCTCGGCAAGATCGGTGTTGATTCCAAGCGCGCCCGCTACGGTGCGCGCGATTTGCGCCACTTCCAGCGTGTGCGTCAGCCGGTTGCGGAAATGGTCGGAGAAACGCGCGGTAAAAACTTGGGTCTTCGCCTCGAGACGGCGAAACGCGCGGGAATGCAGCACGCGGTCGCGGTCGCGAGCGTAGTCGTTGCGGTAGGGATGCTGCAGTTCGGGAAAGCGGCGTCCGCGCGACCGCCGCACATCCATCGCGTAGGATTCGAGCGGCATCGCTGCCATTCTAGTGCAAGCGACCGGGGCCCGGCTACTTTCGTGCGCGCCGAATCGCGCTGAGGCTGCTCTGGTATGATCAGGTGATGATTTCCGAGGCGGAGACTCTGAAGAAACTGCGAAAAGCCTGCCTCGCCCTGCCGGACGCCGAGGAAACCGTCAGCTTCGGTCATCCGACATTTCGCGTGCGCGGTGGAAAGATTTTCGCCGTTCTCGAAACATACAGGGGCGAGCTCGGCATCTGCGTGAACGCGGGAAAACTGATGCAGGGCGTTTTCCTCGACGATCCGCGCTTCTTCCGCACGCCGTATATAGGAGGGCATGGATGGGTCACGCTGCGCGTTTATGCCGCCCGGCTCAATTGGAAAGAAATCGGGGAGCTCGTGAAGGAGAGTCATCTTCTGGCGGTTAGTAAGCCTTCAAAGAAACAAGCACTCGCGGCTCAAGAGGCCCGAAAAGCGCGACACTGAAACTGGCGAGGTTAGGATTAAATCACGATTTGCCGGGCAACAGAGACAGCGCCTGGTCCGCTTGTTCCGCAATCGGCGTGTCGGGATAGTCGGTCTTGATCTGCCCATAGAGCTTGGCAGCTTCGGCGGGATTCCTCTCGCCATAGTGCTGGGCAAGCGCCAGCATCACGACCGGCTTCGGCACCAACACGGTCGGCTTCGCGATCAGCTGTTGATATAGCTTCGCGGCTTCGTCTCCCTGGCCCATGCGATCGTCAAGTCCGGCCAGCTCGAAGCGCGCCATGGCTGCAACTTCTTCATCGCTGCTGCTGGTCAGGCCTTGGAGCAATCCTCGGGCCTCGGCGTTCTTGTCGAGCTTTTCGTAACTCAGGGCGGCATAGTAGCGCGACAGTTCACTCGCACGCGTATGCGGATATTTCGACGCAACCGCGGAAAATTTCTGCTCCGCCTCCGTAAATTTCTTGTTCGCGTCCGCATAGCTTACTTCTCCGGGTGCAGTTGGTGCGCCAACCGGCGCTTGAAAGATCAGCATGGCGCCATCGTAGTCCGCAAACGCCTTCACCGTCTGGTGTTCCGTATAGGTCCGCCAGCCGAATATGCCTCCGGCTACGAGCACCGCCGCGATCAAGAGGTACAACGTCAGCTGCTGATGCGAAAGGAGAGCCTCAGCGCCGTGCGCGAAGGTGTCGCGCACCTCATCCTTTTTCAAATCCTTGCGGGAAATATGCGCCAAAGCTTCACTCCTGGAAGAATTCGCTGATTTCCGATCCTATCACAAACCGCCGCGCGAACGAATTCCAGCCAGCGCGCAGTAACGGGCAGGTCCCCAGGCACGCCAGCCGAAGCGTTCAACGTTGGCCGATTAATCAGGGGTTGACCAAGGAACCGAGCGGCGGTTCAATGAATGAACCGCGATGTCAGTTGACGATGTCCTTCGTGGAAAGGGAGCCAAGTCACATGGCGAAGGCGAAGGAATTTACAGTAACGATTGAAGACAAACCGGGCGCGTTGGGGAAGTGTTTCCTGGCCCTGGCGGAGCGTGGAGTGAACATCCTCGCTTTTCAATCCTATGTCGAGGAGGGCGAGAGCCTGGCCCGATTCCTGGCGGATGATATGGCCGCCGCCAAGGCCGTGCTGGGTGGCTTGCACATGATCTTTGAGGAAACTCAGGTTGCCGTAGCCAGGTTGCCGCACCGTCCGGGCCAGCTGGGCCGCGCGGCCTCGCTGTTGGGAGAAAAGAGAATTAACGTTGACTACTCCTACTGCGGGCTGGAGCCAGGTTCAACGCTTGGGTTGGTAGTCTTCGGCGTGGACAACTTGAACCAGGCGGCGACCGTGCTGGACGAGCTAGCCGCGGAAAGCGCGTAAGGCCAGAATCCTGGTTGCGCTCGCCCTACTTGGCAAAGGAGACAATCTGTGATGGAACTGCCGAGGAAGCAACAACGCTGTCTTCATGCGATCTTGCCTGCGCTATCCTTCGCCTTATTGATGCTCGTGTTCTGCGCTTCGACCGCGAGTCCCGCGGGCTCCGGACCCGCGCCGGCGGTGCGAACAGCGAAATGCACGATCGATATCGCAGACGGAAAGGAATCCGATTGCACCCTCGTCAAAGCGAACGACGAATGGATTCTGTGGATGAACTCCGCTTCCAATAACCGTTCCATCCATTTCAAAGCGGATGACAACCCGTTCACCGAGAAGAGCTGTTGGGATGTACAAGCTGGTGCGAGGGCGCGGTCCGGACCGATTGCCTTGAATGCCGCATCGAAAGCGTACGTCGGTCATACATCGGACGTGCCTTGCAATTCAGACCCACCGTCCCCTGCAAACCGCGGTACGCCAAAGGTAATCGTCCAGTAGCGCGAGAGGCGGAGTGCGGACTGTACGCTCGCAATTCTACGTGCGAGCCGTACGCCAGCAGAAAAGCCCCGCCTCGGGTTTGCGAAACGGGGCCCCGTCTCAATGCGCGCTAAACCTTGGTGACCTGCTCAGCTTGAAAGCCCTTTGGCCCCTGACGCACCTCGAACTCGACAAGCTGGCCTTCGTTCAGCGATTTGTATCCATCCATTTCGATGGCGGAGAAGTGAACGAAGACATCCTCTCCCGATTGACGTTGAATGAACCCAAAACCCTTTGACGCATTAAACCACTTCACCACACCCTGTTCTCGAGCCAACGTAATCACTCCTCTGCGAGTGATGTCCTGATTTTGGTCCTCGCGACGCCGTGCGGTGGCGCGAAATAAAACGAGCGCGACGTCGGGCGCGTGCCCCGACACGGAATCACAAGACCGCCTCGGCGGCGGGATTTTTGCATAAACTGAATTCGGTGTCCAGAACTGGGAGAGAGCAATCAGGCCAAAATCCCGACAGGGTTCCTGCGAGGAGGACTTCTAGGAAATCGAACGGAAGCTGACAATGGCGGCGGACTCGTCCGCTTGCACGTCGAAGACCGTAAAGAGCCGCGTAATTTGTATCAGGTCGTGGACGCGCTTGGTGAGATAAACCAGCTTTAGCTCGCCGCTTGCAGTACGCACCGCCGTGTACGCACCAACCAGCTCGCCGATGCCGGAGCTGTCGATATAGTCCACGTCGCCCAAATTCAACAGGATTTTGCGCTGCCCGTTCGCGACCAATTCGCGCACCATCGTTCGCAGGGTTGCGCTGCCTTCGCCAAGCGTGATCTTGCCGCTAAAATCCACGATGGCGACGTCGCCCACTTGCCTGCATGTTCCTCGTAAGGACACGGAAACCTCTCGGAATGATTCTACTCCGCTTACGAGTGCCCGTTGCCGGAAACTCGATGCGGCAGTTTCTTGGACATCACCAGGTCGGCGCCACCAGTAGGCGCCCTCCGCACCGCTAGATCATCCATGAACGCACGCATCAGAAAGATTCCGCGTCCCGAGGTGCGCAGCAGGTTTTCTTCCGATAGGGGGTCCTCGACGTCGGAAAGCTCGAAGCCACATCCTTCGTCGACCACGTGGACGACCATCGTCTCCGCCTCGAACTCGACCGCCAGCCTGATTTTCTTCCGCCGGTCCTGGCAGTTGCCGTAGTTATAGGCGTTGATCACGCCCTCGCGCACTGCCATGCCGAGCTTGTGCAGGTCGTCCTCACCGAAGCCAGCCGCTTCGGCCACGCGCGTCACAATGTTTTCTGCGAGGTCCACGCTTTCCAGCTGCGTATCCAGCGTGACCTCCAGACGTTGGTTGGGAGTTGCCATTGAGCCGAGAGAGAACTCCAATAAAAGCGCCTTGTATCCGTACCATAGGCGCTGTGCGGCAGTCAATCAGCTAGACCGCCTAAGGGAATTCCAGTAGCTGGAGCACGTACTGGAACTCGCCCGGGTCCAGCCACCGAGCATAGGATGCGGGACGTCCGAACAGAACTAATCAGGAGTTCAGAATGCTGGCAGGCACGATCGGCCCACGCCAGCAAGACAAAGCTAACGCGAACCGTAGTTGGCAATTAACATCGAGGCAGCTTTGTCGCATGCCTCCGATGCTCTCTCACCGCCTTGGTTCGTCGCAACCAAGACCGCAAAATCGTGCATCGGTGCCATCCAGACGACTGCATAGTTTTGGTTGTTGCTTCCCGCGTGGGTCAACACCCGGCCTCCCCACGATCGCTCGGTGACGATCCAGCCAAATCCATAGTCACCGTAGCTAGCTGTATGAAGCCTCCGGAAACTTGCCGGCTTCAGGATTCCCGGCTCTCCCTTCTCGCCTCGAAGATGTGCTTCAATAAACTTCGCCCAGTCCCCAATCGAACAGTGGACGAGGCCAGCAGGCGCGATCACAACCGGGTTGTCGCTCAACGGGCCCGGTTCGATGGGCTGGTGCTCGCTACCCTGAAGGACGTGCTGCCACGGCTCATCGATGCTTCCCGGTGTCCCCATTGGCCCGAACCCGCATGTATCCATATCCAATGGCGCGAAGAGCCAATTCGAGATCAAGTTCTCCCACGAGCTCCCTGTGATCCGCTCCGCAATCACGCCAGCAACGGCGTAACTCCGATTCGAATACAAGAAACTTCCAGGACTGGATTTTGTCGGCGGCTCTTGGAGAATCCTCTGCGCATACCTCCACCGTTGTTCTGACGGCGACCCCTGCCAATTGTGCAAACTCAAAAACGTTTCGCCATCCGGCCAGCTATCGTCCGTGAAGCCCGCGCGATGTGCCAGAAGTTGTTCCAAGGTCACATTGCGATAGGCAGGATCCATCGTGGCGGCAAGTTGGGGAAGACACTGAGCCAAGGTCATGTCCCACGAGAGCTTGCCTTGCTCGACAAGCATCGCTAGTAGCGTCGCGGTCATGGCCTTCGTGTCGGAACCCAGATGGAACTCGTCGTTTATGGTTACGGGAGTATCAGTTCCATACTTCCGGACTCCAACAACTCCCTGCACTCGGATTCCGTCGCTTGTAACGACAGCACCGGCTAGTGCTGGCAAATCGTAAGCCTGAAGAATGGGCCGAAGGCGACCGCTTAGATCATCGGTCCGGGACTTTTGGCACGCAACCATGCACATCGCCACGATCAGAAGTATGCAGATCCTCACGGTGCAACGCTCGCCAACCGCATGTCACACACCGAGTTGGATCCGGCTATGGGAAGCACAGTCCCAGCAGACATTTCGCATCGTCGGTTTCCGCGTTACTGAGTGTACTGCGAGTCCTCGGCACTCGTTGATTCAATTGCCCAATCCGCAGGAATAAACGGGCATTCTAAGTACTGGTGAGAAAGATGCCCGGTTATAGGGCACTGGCGGGCGAGTTCAGTGTAAAATCATCGGTCGCGACGAGGGTGGGGATGCGGGAGCCTCAGAGGTGCGGGAAAACAAAACCTATCCGCCTGAGGAATGAGGGATGAGTACGCAGGTCAAAGCCAAGCCGGTTCCTATCCAGGATTTTGCCGCTGCGTTGCGAAAGCTTCCCGCGTTGGCATTTGATCGTACGGATCAGGTGTTTGATTTTCTGAGGTTGACTCCGGTCGCCTCCGATACACTCGCGCCTTTTCTAAACTGAGACCGCCAGCACTACACGCGCAATCTCATCGATAAGACACCGCTGTACGAATTGATTGCCATTTGCTGGGAAGTCGGACAAACCAGTTCGGTACACCACCATCAGGGCCAGAATTGCTGGATGGCGGTGCCGATGGGGAGGTTATGGGTCCAAAACTACCGCACGATTTCGCAAGATCTAGTGGGCGGCAAATGCAAGCTGGAGGCGACAAACAGAGTGGAAATGAACCCTGGGAATCCGTGCCGCGTTGATCCCCAGGAGCCGGTGCACTGCGTGCTGAACTCTCGCGAGTTCAACCAGAGAGCTGTCAGCTTGCACGTTTATTCGCGGCCCATTGATTCCTGTGTGGTCTATTCGCCGGAGAAACATACCTGCGGCAAGATCAAGCTGCACTACACGACCGAATATGGGAAGCCCGCGAGCGGCCACTAGGAATCATCTCTTGCTACACTGATTCCGAAAGGCTACTGACTGGAGCCGCTGGAGGCAACTCCTGGTGAACGCTAACCGCAAGCCGCAGAGCATAACTCCAAAGAATACCGGACGCTCGATACACTCACTCGCCAACAGGATTTACGAAGAGAAATGTCCGCGCGCGAATTCCCTTTGTGGGAATAACTCGAAGGAATTCGACCATGGCGGGGCTTACGTTCGATCAGGCGTCCGAGAGTGATTCGTCGAAGCCGGCGCCTGCCTTCTTTTCCTTTTCTCCGGCCTCGAGAATTTCACCGCAATCGAGGCATTCCTCGTACTGGGCGTCTTGATCTTTGGCGATCAACTGAGTGCGCTTGTGCTGGCAGGCAGGTTGCGTCATGGTGAAATCCACAATGGAGCAAACTGGATTATAGCACCGGCGCTTTCCATCTGGCGGCGTACGCGAGGTTGACAAACGCCGGGATTGCAACTATCAGTCTCCTTGCCGGGATTTCGAAAGCGGGATCATGACGAGCGAGCGGACTTCGCAGAAACGACTGGGCGCCGCGCTGTTCTACGGCATCGTGATCCTGTTGATGTATCTTGCGTATCTCGTTTTTGCTCCTTTTCTGGTGCCGCTCGCGTGGGCGGCCGTTCTCGTCGTTGTTTCCTACCCGGTTTACGAATGGCTGGCGCGGCGATGGGGTCCGGTCATGGCCGCAATCGTCAGCACCGTGAGCGTCACATTGATTCTGATCGTTCCGATGGTGTTCGTGATGATTGCGTTCGTTCGGCAGGGCGTGGGCGCGGTGCAGTCGATCCAACTCCAGGTCGCGAACGGCCACTTCGATTGGGTGAACGACCTGTGGTCCCGAATTCAGGATATGTTTCCCGATGCGGGCTCGGACGATCTTGCGACTTCGCTGCGTCACTACGGGGAACTAGCCGCCGCGTTCGTCGCCGCGCGCCTCGGGATCATTCTAAGAAATACCGCTGTTTTCGTGTTTCATCTCGGCGTAACAATTCTTGCGATGTTTTATCTCTATCGCGACGGAGCCTCGATGGTCGCACGTCTTCGCGAACTTCTTCCTTTTGAACTGGCTCATCGTGACCGCATGCTCGGAGACGCGCGGAACCTGATTTTCGCGAGCGTGACCTCGAGTCTGGTAGCTGCGTTCGCGCACGGCGCTCTCGGTGGCCTCGCGTTTGGACTCACGGGAATCAAAGCTCCCATCTTTTGGGGCGTGATGATGGGATTTTTTTCCTTCGTTCCGCTCGTGGGCTCTGCATTGATCTGGCTTCCGGTTTCGATCAGCCTGATGGCATCGGGCCATTGGGGCCGCGGGCTTGTTCTCGTAATCTTCTGCGCTGTCATCGCGGGAAGCGTGGACAACGTCATTCGCCCGTGGTTGATCAGCGGTCGCGCCGAGATGGGCGGCTTGGTGGTCTTTATCAGCGTGCTCGGAGGAATCGCCGCGTTCGGGTTGCTGGGCGTTGTCCTCGGACCGATCATCGTGGCCTCGACGGCGAGCCTGCTTGATCTCTACGCTCCGCATGCGGCAGTTGGAAACATGTCGTCCCACGCGGGTGGGAAGTAAATGGACGCCGTGCTAGAGTAGCGCCCTTTAGAGCAACCGACGGAACGCCGAATGGCCAAGAACTCCACTCCACAGCACGCGAGCCTGACCCCGGATAAACTCCGGTGGCACTGCGATCCCGCGCGCATTCCCTTCGAGACGACCGCACAGGTCGAGCCATCCTCAGGCGACATGGGCCAGGAGCGAGCCCTGCGCGCGCTGCGGATGGGAATCGAGCTGACCGCGTCGGGTTACAATCTTTTTGTCTGCGGCCTTTCCGGAACGAGCCGCGGCGGCATGATCGTGCGGATGATCGAGGACCTGCATCCGCAGAACGAGCCCGCACCGGACCGCTGCTACGTCAACAATTTTAAGAACACCGACCGACCTCGTCTGCTGACACTTCCACGGGGCCTGGCGAATGCCTTCAAAAAGGAAGTTGAATCGGGCGTCGACTTTCTGCGCCGGCGCATCCCGCAGGTGTTCGAAGGAGAGCCCTTCCAGCGCCAGAAAACGCGCATTGTCGAACGCTTCACCGTGCGCGAAAAAGAATTGATGGACGATTTCACGCGGCGGATAGCGCGCGATCAGTTCGCTCTCGGCCGAATGCAAGTGGGCGCCGTGGCATTGCCTGAAATTTTCCCCGTGCTCGAGGGCCAAATGGTCCCCATCGAAGAAATCCCCAAGATGGTGCAGGACGGAAAGCTCGAAAACACCGCCGCGGAAGAACTCGAGCGCAAATACGACCAGTTCCGCCAGGAATTCACGATCGTCTATCGCAGGACGCTCTCACTTTCGCGGGAACTCGCCAGCGAGATGAATTACCTCGAGCAGGAAGCCGCCTCGGTCCTCGTGGATGGCGTGATCGAGGAGCTCAAGGAAAAATACGCCAGCCCGCAGATCTCCGAATATCTCGAAGAGGTCCGCCACCACATCCTCGACAATCTCGATCCCTTCAAGGAGCGCGAAGGCGAAGACGATCAGCCGCCTTCCGAGGCTGCCGCGGGCGGGCCGCGTCCGGAGCGCACTGAGCGCGATCCATTTCGCATTTACGGCGTCAATGTGATTCTGGCGCACAACGAGCACGAGAAGTGCCCGGTTGTTTTCGAGACGATCCCTACGTACGCGAATCTTTTCGGCACCGTGCATCGCAGCTACGACGCGCGCGGATCCTGGAACTCCGATTTCATGGATCTGCGTGGTGGTTCGCTGCTGCGCGCCGACGGCGGATTCCTGGTGATGTACGCTCTGGATACGATGACGGAGACCGGGGTGTGGCGCACCCTGAAGCGCACCCTCAACCACGGCAAGCTCGAAATCCAGCCGATTGACATGTTTTTCCCGTTCAGCACCGCGGCCCTAAAACCCGAACCGATTGACGTCCACGCGAAAATCATCCTGATCGGCGACCGCGAAATGTACGAGCTGCTCTACGACTACGAGGACGATTTCAAGAAAATTTTCAAGGTCCGCGTCGAGTTCGACGAGGAGATGAAGTGGAGTGATGATGTCTTCCATCATTATGGCGGACGCTTGCGGAAGCTCGTGGAAGACGAAAAACTCCTCCATTTTGACCGCTCGGCGATCGCCTCGATTTTGGAACATGGAGTCCGCCTGGCCGGAAGGCGCGGCAAGATCACGACGCGCTTTTTCGATCTCGCCGACCTTGCGCGGGAATCCTGTTACGTGGCCCGGCACGACGGCAGCAGCGTTGTGAACTCCGGACACGTGCGGCTCGCCCTCGACGCTAAGATTGACCGGCACAATCTGCTGGAAACGAAAATCCGTGAAATGATCGAGCAGAACCTCGTCTTTATTGATACGACGGGCGGCAGGGTCGGCCAGATCAACGGCCTGAGCGTGATGGAAATCGGTGGTTACGCATTTGGCAAGCCCGTGCGCATCACGGCGTCGGTCGCGCTTGGGAAAATCGGAATCATCAATGTCGAGCGCGAATCAAATCTGAGCGGACGGTTCCACGACAAGGGCGTACAAATCATTTCCGGCTATTTGCGCCGCACATTCGCGCAGGATAAGCCGCTCTCGCTCTCCGCCAGCGTTTGCTTCGAGCAATCGTATTCCGGCGTGGATGGGGATAGCGCCAGCTCGACCGAAATCTACGCGCTGCTCTCGGCGCTGTCCGGGCTGCCCATTCGCCAGGAACTCGCCGTGACCGGCTCCGTGAACCAGCAAGGCGACGTGCAGCCGATTGGCGGTGTGAATCAGAAAATCGAGGGCTTTTACGACGTTTGCCGCTTGAAAGGCCTCACCGGCAAGCAGGGTGTGCTGATTCCCGCCGAAAATACCGACGACCTGATGCTGCGCGATGAAGTGATCGAGGCCGTGGCGCAGGGCCGGTTCCACATCTATCCCATCGGCACCATTGAGCAGGGAATCGAAATCCTTACCGGCGTTCGAGCCGGCGCCCGAGATGCCACCGGCAAGTTCGAGCCGGACACGGTGTTCGCGAAAGTGGACGCGCGCCTCGGGCAAATGGCGTCCACTCTTCACAAGTTCGAGTAGGCTTTTTCGTTTCCGTCCACGCTTCGCTCCCGCCGCTAACCCGAACCTGCCTTCTAAGCGCCGCCCTTCCCCTGTTGACATACAAAAGCGCAGTGATATCATTGTGATATTGCTTCCGAAGGAGGAGAAAATGAAAGAGAAAAAGGCTTTCTCTCTGCCCGGTGGCGTCATGCTGCTGGTAATCCTGGCAGCTGCCGCGGTGACAGTCCTCGTCCTGATTCACTCGGCCGAAGCGCAGGCTGGCCCGAGAGTCGCTCTTTGTATGTTTGCCTTCTTTCTAGAGGCCGCTTTGCTAAAGGGCCTGCTCGTCGTGAATCCAAACGAAGGACAAGTCGTTCAGCTCTTCGGTCGCTACGTGGGAACGATCCGCGAACAAGGATTTCGATGGCTAAATCCTCTCACGAGCCGGCGGAAACTTTCGTTGCGCGTGCGAAATTTCGAGACGGCCAAGTTGAAGGTGAATGATTTGGACGGCAACCCAATCGAAATCGCCGCCGTTGTTGTATGGCAAGTAGTGGATTCCGCCGAAGCAGTGTTCGAGGTGGATAGCTACGAGAACTTCGTGCAGGTGCAGAGCGAGTCGGCGCTCCGCAATATGGCAACCTCGTATGCGTATGATTCACATGCGGCAGGACAAATGAGCCTGCGAAGCCACACAGCGGAGACGGCCGCGCAATTGAAGAAAGAAATCGAGGACCGGCTGGCGAAGGCTGGTGTGTACGTGATCGAAGCGCGCATCAGTCACCTGGCATATGCCGCCGAAATCGCCGGAGCAATGCTACAGCGCCAACAGGCTTCGGCGATTGTCGCTGCCCGCCAGACAATCGTCGAAGGCGCGGTTAGCATCGTCGAAATGGCATTGGATCAACTGTCGCAGAGAAAAGTCGTCGATCTGGACCCGGAACGCCGAGCGTCCATGGTGAGCAATCTTCTGGTCGTGTTGTGCGGCGAGCGGAGCCCGCAGCCCGTTGTGAACGCAGGAACGCTTTATTCAGGCTAGGCTGAGCCTATGGCCCATCGCAAACCATTCCTGCTTCGACTTGACCCGGCGATTTACACCGCTTTGGAGCGCTGGGCGGCGGATGACTTGCGCAGTCTCAATTCCCAAATCGAATTCCTTCTGCGCGCCCAGCTTCGGGATAGCGGCCGACTACCGCGTTCCGCTTCGGATACCGGAAAGTCGAAATCAGCAGCCGGATGACTCAAAGCAAGCGGCGCATTTGGACGTTGATGGTGAGCGTCTTGCCGTTCCGTTCGATTAGAAGCTTGTATTTGTGGCCCACCTGTCGAAATAGCGCGCGCAGAGCGTCAAGCGTCATATCCGCGGCGGCCTCTTCATCCACGCCTGCGATCACATCGCCTGTTTGAACTCCGGCGGAAGCGGCCGGTGTTCCCGGCCGAACCTGAGTGACCTCGAACATTTTCATTCCCGGCCCGCTCGCCGCGACGGATATTCCACTCATGTCCTCGTGATCGTCTGAACGGATCTCGCCGTTCGGGTCCAGGATTACCACCTTTCGCGCGTAATCGAAAATCACGGTAAAGCGCCGGAGCATTCCGTTGCCGATTTCACCCGCGATCTCCTTATCGCCGTCTCCGGGCAATTTTCCCTGTGCAAAGGTCGCGAGTGGCATGTCCACGTCGTACGGGCCGATATGGAAGCTTTCGATCCTCGCCACGACTGCATTGCCACTGACGTTCAGTTCGCCGGGTGCCACCGCAATCGTCTTGACGTGCGACGAGAATAGATGGTGCTGCTGAGCGAATGTGTCCGATATAACCAGCGACGCCTCCAGAGCGGTATTCAAGACAAACAGGGCTTCACCGGACTTCCGGCCGTTCACGTCAATTTTTGCTCGCACCATCGGCATCCCGTCGTGGAAGGTAAGCGGGAAACTCTTGCCTCCGCCCGAGTATCGGAATCCCGCTGGATCGTAAATCCTCACTGTTTGCCGCTTGTAGTCAATCTCCAGGACAACACCGGCGAACACGTCGTTGCCGATCGTTCCCTCATACGCCCGGCCCACTCTCTTGCCGAAATCGTTGTTGGCGATTTCGCTGAGATCAGGGAGCGAAATATCCACTCCGCTGAGATTCAACTCCGGCCCACGGAGATCCACGATGCCGAGTTCCGCGGCGCGCTGCGGATCGGCCGACGTATACGGCGCGGTGGAATCGAGTTCAAATAGCGAGGGCTGGCCCTGGTTCACGCGTACGGGTAGAAAGATCAGATTGCCGATGAATTCAGCCGGCACCTGCGCCACATTCCCTCCGAAAGCGAATTGCGCGGAGGCAGCCGCCGGCTGGGCAGGCGCGGTGTTGTTTTGCGCGCGTGAGGCCGGCCCGAGCCCCAGACCGGCGCACAATACCCCTATGACCGCGATGCCGATTTTGATGCTCCACTTCATCGAGCCTCCCTGCGTCCCTCGTGACTCCCGATCGTGCCATGAGATTATACGAGTCACGGCCCAGGAGCTAGATACCCTTCGCGCGCGAACACGTGAACCGCAGCTTTCTTCGACGGCGCATTCATCGGTTGGCCGTTTGCGCCGAGTGGTTCAACCGTCAGCGCGTGGAACTGCCCGTCGTGCGCCGGCACGATGCCGAGCACATACTGGTGGCGCAGCGCGGACGCGATCTCATGATAAATCGGCGCGAAGTCCCGCTCCGAGCGCGGGAAATACGCGCGGCCGCCGGTGATCGTGGCTAGCGATCGCAACGCCTGATCGGCTTTCGCGAAGCCGGCGTCGGCAGCTGACTGTGGGGGCGCGGTCTTTTTCGTTTTCTTGGACGATTCTGCCGGCCGGATCGCGCCGCCGAGCGCCACGCTATAGACCACCACGTAATCGCCGCGCAGCTTGCGAACCAGTGCATCCCAGTGCGAGGGCGGAGACGAGTCCAGGCCCGTGGTCAAAATCACCAGCGCTTGCTTGCCGTGCGACCGCCCGATCCAATCGAGCGCCGTCGAAACCGAATCGTAGAAGTTCAGGTCTCCCATGCCGATGGTATATTGCACGTCGTTGAGCGACGCGAGCAGCGCGGATTTATCCGTGGTAAATCCCAGGGTCATCCGCGGCGACTGGTCGTAGGCCACGAGCGCCACTTGATCGTCTGCCGCCAGCCCGTCGAGCAGAGAATATGCAGCGACGAGATGCTCCTCGTGAACCAGGTACACGGCGGGGCTGGTCTCCATCATCACCAGCACCTTCGCCGGCAGTTCCACGGGGTCGAAGATCACAATTGGCCGAGGTTCGCCGTTGTCGAATATGCGGAAGTTCCTGTCCGTGAGTCCGCCTACGAAGTTTCCGCGGTTATCGAGGACACTTGCGTCGATGAATACCAGTTCGGTCGCGGCGGTCAAAGGCTGCGGAGAGGTTGCCTGTGGCGCTTGCGCGTGCGAAACAAGCGCGCTGCCGCCGATCGAGAAAACCAACAGAAGAAGCGGCAGGAACAGTAGGGAGGTTGCTCGCGTCCCCTCGCGCCGCGGAATCATCTCGATTCCAGCGGTGCGAGGGGGGCACGGCGGGGTTTCGTTTGTGAAGCCGGCCTCGGTCAATTCCCCGGTGGCGTCGTGGCGGGTGGCGCAGCCGTGGCGGATTTCGGCGCGCTCAAATAGCCTTTTGCCGAATCCTTGGTGACGTCAAACACCACGATCTCGTACGGTGCCCTGGCACCGTGGACGTAGAACTGGATCGGCTCGCCCACGGTTCTGTCCTTCTTTTCGATGTTCTTGTCGTCCGCCACCACGTTGACGGTGTACTTATATTTCTTCGTGTCTGTCTTCTTCAACAGCACCTGGATCGGACCGACTTTTTCGGGCGCCTTGGCCGATCGGTTGAGAGTGAATTCGAAAATGTCGCGTTCCCCGAGCCGCCTCAGCTCGTCGACTTCGTCATGATTCCGCGCGATCAGGCCGCTCTGAACTCCCAGGTCACCCTTCATGCTTGACATGGCGCCCTTGGTCGCCTCGAGATCGGCTTTCGTGGTGTTGAGGTCGGTCTGCGTTCCACTCAGCTGCGTGGAAATCTGTCCGAACTTCGTCGTCGTATCCGCCTGGACCGCGCCCAGCTGCTGGCGGAACTGTTGATCGCTCTTTTGCTGCTCGTTGCGAACTGTCTGCGCAAGGCCGCGGGCACGTGCCAGCTCGTCTTCGGTTAGCCCGAGCTTCTGCGACATCACATCCAACTGCCCTTTCAGGTCGGCGATCCGCGAATTCGTTTTGTCGAGTTCGGCCGCCGTCGCCTGCGACTTCTGCGCGGTTTCGTCCTGAGTCTTGTGCAGGGCTTGTCGCTCTTCGTAGCTTCCGTAAAGCAGGTAAGCGACGAGCGCAAATGCCACAACGAAAAGCACTGTTACCCAGCGCGGTAGAGTTCCCGCCTCGACTACCTGAGCGTCGTTAGGTGTGTCCAGACTCATCGAGCCTCCTTGGTGGCGATCATCGCTCGCCGTTGCGCTGGATTATCGCCGAGCCGGGCAGCGAAGTCTATCCCCGCGAGCGAGCCGTGTTGCCAGTCCGCCGGGGCCAGCGCGCCTCGACGGTCGTAGTCAGGCCGCCGCGCGGTGTGAATTCACCACACACCCGGCACCATGCCGGGCGCGCGGCTGCGACGATATCCTCCATCATCCGGTTCACGGCATTCTCATAAAAGATTCCCAGATTGCGATACGCAAGCAGATACATCTTCAGAGCCTTCAATTCTAGGCAGAGTTTCTTCGGCTCGTATTGAATGGTGATCGCCCCGTAATCGGGAAGGCCGGTCTTGGGGCAAACCGAAGTGTACTCCGGGATGCGGATTGTGATTTCGTAGCCGGCAAACTGATTCGGCCACGTTTCGAGCTTGGGCAACTTGGCGCGAATTCCCGCGCGCGCGTGAACATCGGTGTAGCCAGGCATTCGCTTTCCTTTCATTCACCATCTTACACTGCCGGGGGTATCGAGCACGTTCTCGACGGTTGCGATCTTGCAAACTTTTGGATATGCTGACCCGCCATGACCGGAGATCATCGAGCGAAATGATTTGCCCGCGATGCCGGAGTGGGGATTGCTTGCGTTCACACCGCAGCGGCATCACCGACTTCTTCGCCACCGTGATGCGTCTGCGGCCCTGGCGATGCGGCGCCTGCGATCTGCGATTTTATGCCTGGACCGTCGCGGTTCCCTTCGCGCTTTACGTTCATTGTCCGCGTTGCGGGAATTTCGATCTCCAGCACGTTGCGCGGGAACGAGTCGATCAAGGTACGCTGCTTTGGGTCAAGCGGTTTTTAGGTTTTCCGGCCTATCGCTGCGACCCTTGCCGCCAGAAGTTTTTCAGCCTCCTGCCCCACCGGCGGATCGTTCCATCCATGATTTCAGACTCGTCGCGCAATGTTTCTGCTTCTTGATCGCACAGCAGGGCGCAGATTTCCAGCCTTCATCCAACGGGGGGCGCTGGCGAAAGCTGAGCGCACCAATGAGCGGTAATCTTCCCGTGCAGTTTTCTGGGAAATTTCCTGGGTAAGGCTTGCGGACTTACTCGTTCGTATCTGTCACAGTGGCAGCGGGATCGGGACTTCCAAGCGAGACAAGGAGACGGCGAAGTTTTGCGCGATCTTCCAGGCCCATGCCGACCATTTCGAAGCCTGCCTGATGCGATCGGACGAACCGCACCACGGCCTGCATGTTGATCGAGCGTAGTCCAGCGGGAATCTTCAGCGTGGCTTCAGTGCCCACGGCAAGTTGAACATCGCCGCTCAGCAGCCCGCCCTCGAGGCTCAGCACGCTGATCGCCGACGAATATTTTCCGCGCGCAGAAGTAATCACGGCCGGCACGTTGCGCGGCAACCTGATTCGGCGGTACCTGCGATGCCGCACGACGTCGCGATCGGGAATTGCATCGAGCGGCGCGAGCGCCATCACCTTCGCGTCCAGGCCCGATTGCGGCAGGAACGCCTCGATCCACTCCGGATCGAGCTTCACCAGCGCCTGTGCCGCGGCGGTCCGAATTTCCTCGGGATAGCTCCAGCCAAACGCCCTGCGCGTTTCGACGAAGCGCCGCAAATGCCCGGCGGCAGCCGACGCGCGCATCCGGCCCAGCGCTTCGATCGCTTTTACGCGCAGGTATTCCGACCCCTCCGGCAGAATGTCTCCGTCGGCGAGCCGCAGCAGCTTCGGCGCGGTTTCCGGATCGCCGCACATGCCGATCTCATCGAGCGCCAGCGGCAGAACCATGACGTCAAACAACTCAATCAAATTCGTCATCAACTGCCCGCGCTCAGGTGCTCCGGCGATTGAAAGCTGGCGCACCACAGCATCGTGAAACGCGCGCCCACCATGGCGCAGCCTTTGCGGTAGCAGTTCTTCGACGCCCGGGGCGTCCAACCGGCTCAACAGCCCCACCACGCTCGCAGCCTTCGCCGGCGGTTCGGACTTGAGCACTTCTTTCAGGTATCTCGCGCACGCGCTGCCCACGGCCTTGGCGAGTTGGACCACGTTTTCGCGTTCGCTTCGCCGCCCAGACCGTGCCAATCGCACGGCCAGATGTTCGCCCGCGCCCTGCGGGAGACGCATCAGCACGCCCACCAGCCCTTCGGGCATCGCCTCGGCTGTCATCGCCTCTTCGATGAACTCCGAAATCCGGTTTTCGACTCCCAGGCGCGGGCGCAAGCTTTGCGCCCACGCGGGACGCAGTTCTTCGAGGTCGGTGATCGAGTCGAGGGCCTGCTGCATCGCCCGGTAATAACGGCGCGAGGCCGCTTCTTGGCTCAGTCGCACGAAAGCAGCGCTCAGCAGAGTCTGCAGCTCCGCATCTTTCTCGGCGGCCAACTGCTGGCCGATCTGCGCGAGAGCATCCTGCAAACGCTGGCTCGCTCCCTTGCTATAAAGTTCCGCTAACTGCCCCAGCCCGATGGCGGCCTTCTTGCGCGCTCCGGCGTCCTTGTTCCGCACGCACGACGCATATTTCAGCAGCACATCTCCGGCCGCATCGGCTTCGCCGCGCCCGAGAAGCTCTTCCACATATTGCTGGACGTTTCTCGGCGGAATGCACCACGCTTCAGTCGAAGTCAGCACCGCGCGCTTGCCCGATTCCGGCACCGCGGCCCAAAACTGCCGGTCGAGCACGTCCGCATGTGATTCCACCGAAAGGCCCGCGTTCGCCATCTTGTCTTCGCGCGCCTTCAGCAGCTTGCGCAGAGTGCCGAGCTCGTGGCCCATCTTGTCCAGCATTTGCCGGACGGCATTGACCCGCACCTCGCCGCGTTGAAAACGATCGAGCGCGAAGCGAATGGCCAGATCTTCGGCCAGCTTCAGCAACACGGTCTCATCCACTTTTGCCGAGGGCGTCTTGGCCGCGACGGTCGCCAGCGCCTGCCGCAATGTCACCTGTGCGTTTTGCGGCAGCGCGGCAAGTTTGACTTGCCACGCCATCTGGTCCGGCGATGGCCCGCCCTTGGTGCCGTTGTGCGCGGCTTCGCCGAATTGTGCGAGCAGCCGCAGCAAGCTGTGCATTTCCGCTTCGCCGATTTGAGGCAGATCCTTCGGATCGATGTTCGGCGCTCCGTTGACAGGTCCGCCGGCCGTGCTGATTCCCACTCCTACTCCGTTACCGGAGCCGCTGGGAATGGCGCCGCCATTTCCAGTGCCCATCCCCGAGCCACCGGAGTACACGCTACCGGTGCCGGTTTCCTGGCCGTCCGCACCGCGGCCCGTACCGGATCCGCCGCGGCCACCGTGCGCCCCTTCGGCTGCGGCAATCAGCTGAATCATTTTTTCGGGGCTGCGAAACCAATCCTGGACCATCTCGGCATCGGCACCGAGGGTTCTTGCCGTCAATTGCGCCGCGACGCGCGCCTCGGAGAAGCCCGCATCTTCAGCGACAAACCGAATCTCGTTCACGCGGATTCCCGCCTTCTCGCGATTGCCAAAATACTGTTCCAGGCGTTCGGTTAGTGGGCCAGATCTGGGGCCGCTCGATTCCAGGAATGCCTTTACAAGATTGCCGAACTCACCGCGCTCAACGCTGGGGAGGAAACAGATGCTGGCCACGCCGGCGGCGTTGAGCAGGTCCGCAAAACTGCGTTCCGCTTGGGTAGACTCCAGCGGCACGCCATCTAGCAGGAGTTGTGAACCGGAGGCCCCCAGCAGCAAGCCGCCTGGCCCAGCAGCCTGCACCGCTTGCTCCAGCTCATTCCAGCTGATCTCCAGCTGCCGGGCGGACCGAAGGTGGTCTAAACCATAGAGCCGAGTGTACTTAAGCAAGACATTGAGGCTCCGCACGAATGCGCGGGCATTCGGAATAGTGGACTCGGTGGGCACTGTCAGTTCGCCTTGCAGGGAATGGGTCTCCTCTCGGTCCAGTTAAGTGTACTGGAACCAATGGCGGGGGAAATGGTACTAACGGGCTAAGGGAGCGGGCGGATCAAGGGGGAAGGAGAGGTCAATTGGGCAGGCGCACTTCCACGTCTAGTCCGTGGATGGCCGGACGCACCCGGCGAATCACTTCGCTGGCCCAAAGCTTCTCGCTCAGCAGAACCAGGGACGCGTCTTCGAATGCGCAGACCCCGCAGAAGAAATAATTTGTAAAGGTCGGGCGGTACGCGTCCACACCGCGGCGCGCCAGGTCTGCTTCGAGCGCCGGGTCGCCTGCGGCACCCGTAGCAACCAACGCGCCGGCGCGCGCTCCAAACGTCTCCGCTTCAAAACGCTCGAGTAGTGACTCCAACGCGGCCGGTTCCGGCGCCGGAATGACGATGGAGCGCTGGTTGGCTTCCCGGTAGGCAATCTCGTGCAACTTGCAGAAATCGCGCACGCGATCGATGTGGCTGAAAAAATCAAGGGCCCACGCTTCTTGCCCGGCCGTAGCTTGCAGGACGCGGCTCCAGATACGTGCGGCATCTGCCCCGCGCACCGGTTCGCGGTTTTCATCCGCTTCCACAAGGTCGAGTCCGACGGACCGCACATCGGCGCCCAGATCGAGCGGTTCGATATCGAGCACGTACATCTATTCCTCGTCGTCGAATGCACGTGGGAACTTCTTTTGGAATTCGGGAGACTGTTTCCGCACCTCGAGCCAGTCGAAAAATGCGTCCGGCGTCTCGAGCCAAATCGCGAACCAGTGAGCGGCCTCTTCCTTCTGTTCGCGGTTTTCGGTTTTGACCTTGTGGTTTCGGGAGATCATCTCCGCGCGCCGCCGTCCAAGCCGAGCCACTTCGCGCACTCGCTCGGCCGCGTTGCGCTCGCCTTCGACGGAAAACTTTCGCAGCATCTCATCGAGGCGCATCAGGCACATCTCCGCTTCCGTGAAGGTCGAGAAATGCAGCAGGTCGCTGAACTCTTCTTCGTAGCGGCCTTCCGTATCCGACCGCGTGGACCACACCACGCGCATCCCGGCTTCTTCGAGCACGCTCACGACATAATCCGTGGAGGTTTTTCCGGCCGTCGCGCCCAGTTGCGAAATCAGTTGCCGGCGGATCTGCTCGATCTCCGCGGGAGTAAAGCGCGGCTTGCCCAGCGCTTGCGCGGCCTCTAGGATCAAATCCTTCTTGGTGGAGGATTCGCCGGAAGCATTCTTGTTGGAATGGCTGGGAGTCACGAGCGGCCTCAGTGCTGCGCTTTCTTGGATGCGGGATCGGCCCCCGCGGTATCGCGAACCAGCAACTTGCGGAGGCGCGCCACGTTGCGGTTGTGCTCGGCGAGCGTGCGGCTGAAGGCATGGCCGCCCTCATCGTTAGCCACAAAGTAGAGATAGTCCGTCGCCGCCGGCGCAAGAGCCGCCCGCAGCGATGCTTCGCCGGGATTCGCAATCGGGCCCGGCGGCAGGCCGCGATGCACGTACGTGTTGTAAGCTGAATCCACGCGCAAATCCACCGCGTGCACGTTTTTCTCCGGATGGCCTGCCAAATTCATCGCGTACTGCACGGTCGGATCGCATTGCAGCGGGTTGCCGAGGCGTAGTCGGTTGTAGAACACTCCCGCGACCAGCGGCCGCTCATCGGCGTTCGGCGTCTCGCGTTCAACCAGCGACGCCAGCGTCACCACCTGCTCCAGCGCGAGATTCGCCGGATATTGTTGCGGTGCACCCGCGGGCCCGAGCGTTTCCCAAACTGCCCGGAAATTCTGGACCATACGCTTCACGGCCTGATCGCATGTCGCACGGCGCGTGAATTCGTACGTCGAGGGGAAAAGAAAACCTTCCAGGCTCGTCGCCTGCGGCGCGAGGTCCGCAATCAGCGAGGCGTTGTGCGCTGCGGCTAGAAAATCCTCCCGGTTGCAGACTCCTTGCCGGTCCAGTTCCGCCGCGATGTCGAACATCGTCCAGCCTTCCGGCACCGTCACGGTGTGGACATATATCTGGCCGCGCGCGACCTTCCAGAACACTTCGCGCGAATTGACAGGATGGTCGAAGAAATATTCGCCGGCCTGCAGGCTCCTGCGGAAATGCCAATCGCTGAAAAGCGCGAACGCCAGTTGGCTGCGGATCACATCGTTGCGCCGCAGAATCTCGGCCACGCCCCAGCGGGAAGTGCCGTGCGGAATATCCACGAAGACTTTCTCGGGCCGGTGACCGCGATAGGGGCGACTGAGCTGCGAATCGAGCCAGCTCGCGCCGCCGCCCAATAAGGCAATTAATAGGAGTGCCAGGAAACCGAGTCGCCGCATCCCGGTTAAGCCTTCTCCGCGGCAGCGCCGTGCGCCAGGCCGCGTGTTCGTTCGAGGTAGTCGCGCAATAGCACCGCGGCGGCCACGTCATCGAGCGACTTCCGTCGCCGCCGCGCGGACAATTTCGTTTCCGCAAGCGCTTGTTCCGCTTCCCAGGTTGTCAGCCGCTCGTCGACAAGTTCCACGCCGATTCCGATCTCTTTCTCAAGGCGCGCCGCAAATCGCGCCGCCTCGTTGGCCATCTCGCCTGCCTCGCCGGTCATGTGTAGGGGGTGGCCGACGATAATATGCGTGACACCGTGTGTACGGCAAGCCTCTCGCAGCCGCCGCAGATCATTTCGGCGGTTCACACGTACCAGAATCGCAAGCGGCCGAGCGGTCAGCCCCAGCTCGTCCGACACCGCCAGCCCGATTCTCCTGCGTCCATAGTCCACCGCGAGCACCCGCCGCGGTTTTTCTGCTGCGACTGAAATCTCTCTGGCACTGGACCGCTGAATCATTGCCATAGCCCGCTCATTATACGTGACGCTCGCGGCGTCCCGACAACCGTCTGAAGCGGGGGTGTTTGAAACATAGTTGCCTTTCTCGAGGAGATGGCGTATGGGAACGCAGGCGTGCTGGCCTGGAGTGTGAATTGATTCAAAGGTAAGAAGGAGACGGGCCGATGGGCTACGTTCTGTTCATTTTGTTCGTCGCATTTCTGGTTTTCGGGATCTGGCGAGCCACTGTGATTACCCTTTCCGTCCAGGACGGCCGCAAAGTTGACTTCCATCTTTCGCGCGGCACTCCGTTCTTCGTCGTCTCCGCGTTGATTTTCGTCTTCTGGATGTCGTTCACCACCATCGACGCCGGATACCGCGGCGTGGTCCTGCGCTTCGGCGCACTCACCGGGCGCACGCTCGAACCGGGACCGCACCTGATCATTCCCGTGTTTGAAACTGTCAAACCGATCTCGGTCCAGGTTCAGGTGGAAAAGCTCGATTCCCAGGCCGCGAGCCATGACCTTCAGGTAGTCCATACACAGGTCACGCTCGCCTACTATCAAGATCCCTGCTGCGTCACGGACATCTGGGCCAAATTGAATGACGATGCGCTCGATCGCGCGGTCATACCCGCCGTGCAGGAAGCGATCAAGGCGCAGACCGCCCAGTTTGACGCCGAACAATTGATCGCGCAGCGCGCCGTCGTGCGCAACGGCATCGAACAATATGTGCGCGACCGGCTCGCCGCCCACCACATTGATGTGGATGCCGTCAGCATCACCGACTTTAATTTCTCCGAAGATTACAACCGCGCCATCGAGGCCAAAGTTACCGCGCAGCAAAACGCGCTCAAGGCTGAGAACGATTTGAATCGCATCAAAATCGAGGCCGAGCAAAAGGTTACCCAAGCTCAGGCGGAGGCCAAGGCGCTCGAAGTCCAGAAGCAGCAGATTACGCCGGAACTGATCGAACTCCGCACAATCGAAATGATGCAGTCGCGCTGGGACGGCCGCCTGCCGGACGTCTATATGGCTGGCCAGGGCGGTGGCTTGCCGTTGATCGATGTGCTGAAAGCAGCGGGCAAGACGAGATAGCGATGCGTCTCCGACTCGTGTTTCTTGTTGTGCTCGTTCTGGGCCCCTAAATGCACGCGCTCGCAGCCAAACCTGTTCGCCCTACCGGTGCGCCGACTGCTCGTCTACGATGAGGTCGCGTTCGAGTTGCTCGAGCGCTTCGACAAACCCCAAGGGTGGTAGCTGCAGGCGAAGTCGCCAAAATGGTGACCGACACGTGTTCTATCCGCGCGCGCTCATGCCTGGTTCCCCAGCAGGGGCTGCGCCAGGAGGTGCGCCGTAGCGTCTTCACGGCTGGCGGCCGCGCTCGCCTGTTTGCCACTCGGGCCACGCTCCCTCCGACTTCAAGATATCTTCGAGGCCTGAGTCCTCCAGTAGCTGCTCCACTTCGTCTCGCGTTTGCCGGCGCCCAATTCGAGTCGCGGCGTCGGCCAGCGCGTAAGCGGTCACCGCCGAAATCGCCACGCTGCGTTTCAGTTCGCTGATGTCCACTTTATCGAACGTGTCCGAAGAGGCGTGATAGTTCAGCATGTAATTCGCAACATCCTGATTTGCCACCATGGTGGGCACGCCTTCGAGCACGAAATCGAGGTCGTCCGTGTCACCCTCGGTGTCGAACGTGTACTCCATTGGTCCGAGAGATCTCAGCGGCTCCAAAGCTTCGCGCACCCCTGCGAGAAGATCTCTGCGTCCGCCGAGCGAATAGCCGGTCACGCGTCCCACACCGGAGTCATAAATGATCGCCGCAACCATCCGGTCGAGTTCCGCCCTGTGCGCGTGCACGTAGGCCCGTGAACCGAGTTCTCCTTGCTCCTCACCCGTAAAAAGCACAAACCGGATGGACCGCCGCGGAATATTTCCCGAAGCATGGATCACGCGCGCCGCGTCAATGACCATCGCGACATTACATCCATTGTCCAGCGCGCCCGTTCCCAGATCCCATGAATCCAGATGCGCGCCGAGCAGCACGAACTCATCCGGCTTCTCTCGCCCGCGAATTTCGCCGACCACGTTGTTCGATTGGACAGGACCGCTGACCCGGTTGGGCATCTCGAAATGCACGCGAACCTTTTGCCCTGCGGCCAGGAATCGAGCGATGCGCCCGGCATCCTCGCGGGCCACGATCGCTTGAGGCAACGCCTCAATTCGTCCGTTCGAAGTAACGGTGTGCCGGTAGAGCAGCAGGCTTGGCCGCGTGGACATCCAGAAAATCGCGACGGAACCCGCTTTGCGAGCCCGCTCGATGATCCCGGGCTGCACGTCGTATTCGCGATCGAGATCGTCCCAGGTCACAAGCGGGGCCGAGTGCACCAGCAGAATCGCACCCTTCACGGCGGCATCCGCTTTGGAAAACGCCGCTTGGTCACCCGCTCCCACATCCACAATGTCGGCTGTGATTCCTCCGGCGGGCGTCGGGGGCGACCAGCCGCCCGAAACCAGTCGCACCGGGAACGGCGCCGGGGACAGCACCTCTAGCCGCGTCTGCCCCTCGCTCCATCGAGCGGCGACGGTGAATTTCTCCGTGTGGACTTCGTCCACGCCCGCGCGACTGAGCGCCTCGACGGCCCACGCCACGGCACGATCCGCTGCGGGCGAGCCTGTGACGCGTCCGCCGATCGAATCGGTGAGAATCCGTAGGTTCTCCTCAAGGGGTGAAGGGCCCCGTGCGCTCTGAATCATCAGGGGCGCAAGGTCCGCACAGGACTTCTCGACCGAGCAAGCGCCCGCGCCCTGCGGAACCTGTCCAAAGCTTGGCGGCGGACTGATCGGAGTGTCCTGGGCGCGGGCTAACGGGCCTAACGGCGCCAAGCAAGCCGCGAGCAGGGCCGAAATCGATGCCAGTCGGACCATCTGGAGGGCTGGTCGGGTGCTGGACGCTCGAGTCGATCCGGAAATCTTGCCCATGATTGGTCCTCCGCTGACTTTACGCCGTGATTTGTCGGCCCAGATTATAGCGAGACTCGGCGCCACGGTCGACGAAGTCGCCGTTACCGCCGGGCCGCAGGTGGAAATTCGACGTGGACAAGCAAATCTCACGCAAAAATTCCCGATCTTATGAATAATCTACATAGAATACAGGCTTCCCTGTAAGCTCTCGCCCGCGCATGTACCTCAATTGGCGTGTCTTAAAATGAGACGAACGATGGCACCTCATCTGCCATGTCGGCAGCGTAAGGCTCGCTTTCCGCACGCAGCGTATTCCTGGAGCACGGCTTTCGATCTTCCACTGGGGCGGGGGAGATCCCGTTTGGAAACCGGTACGGCCCAGCAGCTTCAAATTGCCAGAGAAGTTAAAACCGAGACCCTTTGTCCAGTACAGCCCTGGACGAAGACGGAGAGGCCCATAGTGAAAAGAGTGCGCGCATTCCCAAAGCTGGTCCCGCAGAGGAGAAAACACGAGTCAAACCCAACCAACGTGTTCGTATTTTGTGAGAAATCGACTGGCGCGGCGCGATTTCATGCCGAATCAAACTCCGATCCCGCCTACTTGATCGAGCGAATGGCCGGCTTGCTCGCCGTGCAATGCCTGGTTCGCGGATCGGACCCGAACGATTTTGCAATTCTGGTCCCGGCGGCAACAACGCTGGGAAACCGGCTGGTCGCCCGCGCGAAGGAACTTCTGAAGCAAGGACGAGAGGCGGCAGGGCCATCCACACTCAGCCCGCGGCAGAAAGAGATTCTACAGTCCGTCATGTGCAACCGAGCGAACAAGGAAATCGCGTCCCTGCTCAACATCACGGTACGAACTGTAAAATTTCACATTTCGTCGCTCTTGAACAAGTTCGGTGTCGAAAATCGCGCCGAGCTGGCGAGGCGCGCGACGGGACTCTTACGCGTTAACAACTCCGAGACCGAGGCAATCCATCTCGATCAGCGGTCCGATCGCCTGAAGCGATCCGAGTTCGGGCCGATCGCCGTGAACAACGCGCTTCAAGTGTCGGCTAAAGCCCGCAGCACACGCTTTGGAGACCGGGTCCTGAGCGCCTAGGAGCCGATACTCGAGCGGAGCAGTCCCGAATTCCCAGCTACAATTTCTAGTGAGCCATGGGCATGCCCGCGGGCATCGGCGATGGAGCGGGTGCGGCCGCGGCGTCCGGTCCGAATACTTTCTGCGAGGCGGGCGAAAGCTTGCCGACGTTGTCGAGGAACGTGGCCACCTGCCAGATTTCCGTGTCGCTCAGTGTCCTACCCCATGCCGGCATTCCGGTCCAGCGGATGCCGTGCTGGATGGCGTAAAAATTCTGGCTGTCGGACATGTCCGGCGCATCCTTGAAAAATTCCGGCACCGGCGGATTAAACGACCGGGAAAATACGCTGTCGGGATTCGACGGCACGCCGTGGCAGCCGCCGCAGTGGTCGAGATAAATCTTCGCGCCGGCAACGATGTTTTCTTCTGTCGGCGTAATCGGATTCTTCGCGTCGCTGGCGCGACGATCCATCGAAGCGTCGACCGCGGCCATGGCGACCTTTTCTTCGGCATACGACGGCCTCTGGTCCGCCGCGAAATTGACATAGCCCTGCTTGATGCACCACCATCCACCGACGATCAACGCGATCAGCGTAAACAATATTCCCACGATAAAATTCCTCATTCGCTCATCGCCTCCCGGGATCTTGCGGTCATTTCCATTTTAGTTTCTTGACGTCCACCGTGGGCGCCGGGAATTTCATGCGCATGTCTTCCAGCGTCTCGACGATAATGTGCGAAACGGCGAGATTTCGGAACCACTTCTTATTCGAGGGAATGACGTACCACGGAGAGTGCTTCGTGTTGCACTTCGTGAGGGCGGCCTCGTACGCTTGGGTGTAGTCGTCCCAGAATTTCCTTTCGGCGAAGTCCCCCTCGGAGATTTTCCATCGCCGGTCGGGATCGTCAATGCGCTGCTCGAAGCGTTTTTTCTGCTCGTCCTTGCTGATGTGCAGAAAGAATTTGACGACCTTCACATGGTTGTCGTGCAACTGCTCTTCGAACTCGTTGATTTCATCGTAGCGATTCGACCAGACGTCCTTGGGCACCAGGTTGTGGACGCGTACGATCAGAACATCTTCGTAGTGCGAGCGATTGAAGATTCCGATGTCGCCAAACTCGGGAACGGCTTTGTGGATGCGCCACAGAAAATCGTGCTCCATTTCCTCCGCTGACGGCGTCTTGAACGGCGTCACGGTGCAACCCTGCGGGTTCACGCCGGACATGACGTGACGAATCGTGCCGTCCTTGCCAGCCGCGTCGAGCCCCTGCAGGACGACCAGAAGGGCGCGCTTGTGCTCGGCGTAAAGCAGGTATTGCAGACGGTCAAGCCGCTGGCACGCTTTTTCAAGGACGGCCGTGGTCTTGTGACCCTTCTCCCAACCGAGCGTGTCGTCGGGATCCCATTCACCGAGTTTCACTTTTTCCCCGGGCGTGACCAGGAGATCGGTGCTGAATTTCGTGCCCATCAGTTTTTCGCCTCCGTTCGCGCTGCGGCAGGATCACCAAAACTGCGCCACGGAGCGAGAGCACCAATCGTTTGTTTTGAATGAGTTAGCGAGGATTTTACGCGACCGGGTATGGCGAGTAATTGTGCGCGGTGCCTCCGGCGGCTTCGGGGCCGTCTCGATCGTGCCGTTGCCAACTTCAGGGTTTGCAAGAGAAGTCCTTGGGCCGAGTGACTTGGTCGGCCTCAGGATGACGACCTTGAGCGAGTCGCCACCTGCTCATCCACGCTGCCACAATGCGGAACGCGACGCAAGGGATCGCGCCTGTCGACTGCCGGTGGGCGGCTGCTAAATCTGGGGCCAACGGGCGAATGCCGCGCCCTTCTGGGGGAAAGCAAAGAGCGGCACCTCTCAAGGTTCTGCATGGCTGAAACTTACGCGGGTATGTTCTGCCCAGGATTCGGTTGCCTGGGCGGCTCGTCGCAGGTACAATCTCACCTATTGATTCGGCGTCCGGTGTCTCGAAGCCTCTGGACGAATAGGTGATCAGAATCCTATGAAGGCCCTCACTGTAATCCTCGCGTAGTTCGGCGCCCGCCTTCGCCCTTTGGGCCAGGGCGCGGCAGGTCCGCCGACGATACGTTTCCCGCACGTGCACCCCTAACTTTCGTTTGATAGCAGCGTCATCGCCGTGTTCACATGCGTGAGCGCAGGCATGAAGCAGAAAGCCGCGGAGGGTCATGAACGTCGTTGCCGCAGAAGCGCAGCAGCCGAGCTTGTGGTCGTCGATCCGCGAAGCGATTCGCGGATCGCATCAGGACTTCACCAAGGGAAGCCTCAATCGCGCCATTTTGCTCCTCGCCATCCCCATGGTGCTGGAGATGGTGCTCGAGTCTTTATTCGCAGTGGTGGATGTGTTCTGGGTGGGGCGCGTGGGAGCGAACGCCGTGGCCACGGTGGGGCTGACCGAGTCGCTGATGCTGCTGATTTTCGCGATCGGCATGGGGCTGAGCCTTTCCACCACGGCGATGGTGGCGCGGCGCATCGGCGAAAAAGATCCGGAGGACGCGGCCGTGGCCGGAGTGCAGGCGATCATTCTGGGCCTCGCGGTTTCCGTGGGGCTCGGGGTGCCTGCGCTGATTTTCGCTCCGGATTTGCTGCGGCTGATGGGCGCGTCGCCGGAAATCGTGGCGACGGGCAGCGGCTACGCGCGGATCGCGCTCGGAGGCAGCGGCGTGGTGCTGCTGCTGTTCTTGAACAACGCGATTTTTCGCGGGGCGGGCGACGCCGCTATCGCCATGCGGCTGCTTTGGGTTTCGAACATCATCAATTTGATTCTCGACCCGTGCCTGATTTTCGGCTGGGGCCCGTTTCCAAAGCTCGGCGTGACAGGCGCGGCGCTGGCCACGTTTACAGGGCGCGGAATCGGCGTGCTCTATCAGTTCTATCGGCTGATGCGCGGCACCGAACGCATCCGCGTGCTGCGGCGGCAGATTCGACTGAACGTCGATGTGATCTGGCGGCTGTTTCGCGTGTCGCTCACCGGCATTTTCCAGTTCCTGATCGCGCAGACGAGCTGGATTGGACTCGTGCGCATCGTCAGCATTTTCGGCGCGGACGCGCTGGCGGGGTACACGATTGCGATTCGCATTGTGATCTTCGCGATTCTGCCGTCGTGGGGGCTGAGCAACGCGGCGGCCACCCTGGTGGGCCAGAATCTGGGCGCGAAGCAGCCGGGGCGCGCGGAGACGTCCGTCTGGCGCACGGGCCTGTACAACATGGTTTTTCTCGGCGGCGTGGGGCTGGGATTCCTGCTGTTTGCCCCGCAGGCGGTGCACATTTTCACGCACGATCCGGCCGTGGTGCCGCTGGCGGTTTCCTGCCTGCGCATCGTGAGCACGGGGAACATCGCCTACGCGTATGGCATGGTGATGCTCCAGGCCTTCAACGGAGCCGGAGACACGGTCACCCCGACGGTCGTAAACTTTTTCTGCTGCTGGCTGTTCGAGATTCCGCTGGCGTACTGGCTGGCGATTCGCCTGGAAATGCACTCGAATGGTGTTTATTGGTCCATCGTGATTGCCGAGGGATTGATTGCCGTGGCGAGCATCATTCTTTTCAAGCGCGGGCGCTGGAAACAGCGAATGATTTGAGGCGCCGATTTCCCAAGCTCAAACTGCCGTCGACCTAAGAGCCCTATCTTGGCTATTGCCCAGAGTTTGATTTTGGCGCCGGTCGAGCGGCTTGCGCGAGGTGCGTGATTTCGTCGAGGCGCGCGGACGCGCGCGTCAGAGCGGCCAAGAGCGAATCCGCCTCGTGGCGCAGCGTGGCGGAGTCCTTCCGGTCGAGTGCCTCCGTTACGCCGGGCTCTTCCACCGAGGAGTAGCCGGTATAGCTTCCGGGAGCATAAAGCACATGCTGGAACCACGGCCGCCCTACCAGTCCGTCGGGCGCGAGGAACGCTTGTTCCACGGCCGCGATTGCGTGATTGATCTGCGCGGCCTTCGCTGGATCAAGTGGCGCGCCCGAGACGGCATGCAGCGCCTCCGAGGCTCGCGCAGCTGAAATCGATAGTTTCGCCGCAGCGTCCAATGCCGGCTCGAGGGCTTGTTCATCCTCATCGCGGACGGCGCGGCGAATTCGATCCGTCGTCATGTGTTCGATTTCCAACGCATACGCCGGAAAGTCGAATGGAAGAATGTCCGCTTCATCCAACCGCAGCGCCACCGTTCCGATGATGCGTGCCAGAGCCGGGTGGTATGTGAACTTGGGATCTCCGAAATGTTGCATCCAGTAGAAATCGTCGTAGACAGAGTGATACACGCCGTAGTCGCCCGTGAATCCCATGTCCAGGGATGGAATGCCTGCATGATCGAAGAACGCGGAGTAGTCCGAGCCCGAGCCGAGCGCACTGATCGGGGGCTCGCCCGAGGCGTCCAGGGCAGGCGCTCGCCGCGCGGTGCCGGAAACTTCACCGCTGAACGCCGCCGCATGATCGCGCCACGTGTCGTACACACTTTGGCCGGTGCGGGGATCTTTGACTTCCCGCGCCGCGTCGCGCACCAAATCCTTAAGCGATGGCGTCGCCGATGCGCCGAAGTTGGGGCCGTTCACGCCAACATCGGTATTGACGTAAGCCATCACCTTGTTCTGCAGCTCGGAGCGATTCGCCTCGACCCACTCGGTTGATCCGATGATGCCCGGTTCTTCGCCATCCCAGTGGCAGATCACGATCGTGCGCCGCGGTTTCCAGCCGGAACGCGCCAGCTCGCCCAGCGCGCGCCCGGTCTCCAGCATCGCGGCGGTACCGCTGCCGGGATCGGCCGCTCCGAAAACCCACGCGTCATGATGATTACCCATCACGACCCACTCGTCATCGGAGGTTCCGTGCAGTTTGGCAATTACGTCGAAGATTGGCCGCTGCTGGTAATCCATCACCAGTTTCAGGTGGACTACTGCGGCGCCTGGGCCGAAATGATACGGGAAAGGAAGCCCGCCCTGCCAATCGGCGGGAACGGCCTCGCCGCCCAGATTTTCGAGAATGACCGACGCATCCTGCGCGCTGATTGGAATCGTCGGAATGTGAGGCAGGTTCGCGGCATCGGCTGGCGCCAGGCGCTTCGCGGTAGGCGTTGCGGCGACGCCCGGCGTGAGCGGATCACCGGGATAGATTTGAGTATAAATAATTGAGCCGCGCTGAATGCCACTCATCGGCCGCCATGGGCCGTTTGGAAATGTCTCTCCCGCTCCGCTGCCGTCATCCTTAGGATCGGAAAAAATAATCAGAGCCGCGGCTTTGTGTTCATCGGCAAGCTTCGCTTTGATGCCGCGATAGCCCTTGCCATAGCGTGCCAGAGCGATCTTGCCTTCCATATGCACGCCCGATGACGCCAGTGTGCGGTAATCTTCCGGCATGCCGTAGTTCACGTACACGACCGGCGCGGTGACTTCTCCCGAGGGAGAATAGATGTTGAATGCAGGGCCGACTCGCTTGTCGGACGTGTCCTTGTCCACGTCAAAGGACTGTTCGGGCGATGCGAGTTTCTTGTTGACCGGTTTCGTCAATTCGACGGTGATTTCACGAGGCTGCGGAAGCCACACATTGTAGGTCACGATTTCGGCGTCGAATCCGAAACTGCGGTATTGGTCGCGCAGCCACTCAGCGACACGATGGCTCGCTTCCGTTCCGGCCATGTGCGGCTCGCTCGTCAAATGCCGCAGATTGCTTTCGGCATGAGCAGCGTCGGGAACGCTGCGCAGTTTATCTTCGAGTTGGCGTTCCGCCGCAACGCGCGAGGGTGAGAAGCCCGTAATGCCGACGGCCTCCTGCGCACCGCGAGAAATCGCGGCGGGCAGCAAGAGCGCGCCAATGACCAAAGCGGAGAGCGATCTGAGCTTCGACTTCATCTTCACGGCGTCCATCTTAGAGGAGCGGCGGCAGAGTGCAAGTGCGGATTGCCGTGAACATTCAAGCCAGCGGTGGGCGAGCGTCGAGGTCGGTTGACGTTGGGCTTAGCGAGTCGTACGGTAGCTTCACGCGGCATCTGGTCGGTTCTCGCGCGACTGACATGATGAGAATTCTGATTTCAGGTGGGTCTGGTCTCGCCGGGAAGGCGCTCGTGAGGGTCCTGCGCGCCGAAGGACATAGCGTTGCGCGTCTAGTCCGTCCGGGCAACGTGCCGTCGGCAGGCGACATCGCCTGGGACCCGATCGCTCGAACGATCGATGTTTCGGCGATGGAAGCCGCCGATGCGGTTGTGCATTTGAGTGGCGCTAGCATCGCCCACGGCCGCTGGACTCCCGCGCGAAAGGCAGTCCTCCGCAGCAGCCGGATTGATACGACCCGCGTGTTAGTAGATGCGCTCACGAGGCTCCAACAAAAGCCGCGGGTATTTGTGTCAGCATCGGCCATCGGTTGCTATGGAGATCGCGGCGACGAAATCCTGACGGAATCAAGTGGGAATGGTACGGATTTTCTTTCCCTGCTCGTGCGCGATTGGGAGGGTGAAGCAATTCGGGCCGAAGCGAGCGGCATTCGAACAGTGTTGCTCCGGTTCGGCGTGATTCTCTCGGGCGAGGGCGGCGCGCTGCCGCAAATGCTCAGCCCATTCAAATTCGGTCTGGGAGGCCGCTTGGGAAGCGGCAAACAGTGGATGTCGTGGATCGCGCTCGAGGATGCTGTCGGGATTGTCTGCTCAGCAATCACAAACAAAGATCTCGCGGGCCCGGTGAATGTTGTAGCTCCGAGTCCGCTCAGGAATGCTGACTTCACGCGTATCGCAGCAGCCGTGCTCCATCGGCCCGCGATTTTTGTCGCACCGGCATTCGCACTACGTATCGCGCTCGGCGAGATGGCGGACGCTTTACTGCTCGCCAGCCAGCGCGTGATTCCCGAGCGGTTGCTGGCAATGGGCTACTCGTTCCGTCTCCCGGAATTCGAATCCGCACTGCGGTCCATAACTGCTCGCAACAGCTAACGCCTTCAAATCGCCTCGGTTCCATTACGGGAGACGCACGGAATTGTGAAGTAGTCTGCGCGCTCGCAAGATTCGCTCTTGACGAGCGGTCTCGCGCTCTTTGTTCCTTCTATCCATATGATAAAGAGCACCTTACGGGCCTTCTGACGGACATGAGACTTCCGGCTGCTTCGATGATCGCAGTCTTGCGCGCTGCCGGGGCGTGGCACTTCCCGCGCCTTCACAGCCGCGCCTATGAGAATTTCACAGAGACACAAAATTTTGCGGGCGCGATCTACCATTCGGGCCGCCGCGACCCTTTACGACAGACCAAGTTGGTTTCACAGAGCGGCTCTGGGAGTCCTGTGCATTGTCGCGACCCTTGAAATCAATTGTGGAATTGCCGGGACTCCGTCGAGCGTCGCTCGATCGAGCGTCAGCGTGACGGTGACGCCGGCGAGCGCGAGCTTGTCCCTCGGCGCGACGCAGCCGTTTCAAGCCATCGTTACTGGTAACTCAAACACGACTGTCAGGTGGGAAGTGAACAACGTACCCGGTGGCGCAGCGAACTCCGGCACGATCTCCGCCGCAGGACTCTGCACGCCTACGGCGATATCGCCGTTGTCAGGGAGCGTTGGTGTGAGGGCGGTACCCCAGGCGATCTGTGCGCGCTGGGTTCTCGGTCGCATGCCACCACGCCTGCGGATGATACAAATTTCAACCCCGCATCCGCCCCGCCGTTCCATGGGACGAGTTTTCGCGCGCCCCAAAGAAAGAGCGGCCCTCCGGGGGGTAGGAGAGCCGCTCTCGGTGCTGCGGGGTACGAATCTTCTATTGCGTCGGCAGAATCTCCTGCGTGAAGCCGACGGTGTTGATCGACTTCAAGGTCGGCGTTCGCGGCGGCAACCATTGCGGGCCATTGATAAAGTTCTCATCGAAGGTATAGGTCCGGACTGGAGGGCTATAAACCGTCACGCAACACTTATAGGGCCCGATGGCCTGAGCGCTGTAGTAGAAGCTCACGAGCGAGCCCCGGTAATACAGAGTTTGCTGCACGCCGGCAGTATTCGTCCAATACTCGATATAGCGCAGGAAGTTGTGAAGCCCTCCGTCGGTGCCATAGTCCTGAGCGGTACCGGCGGGCTGCACAAACGGGATGCCTTTGCCGCCAATGATGGCCACCCGGTAGGATGTGGTCGAAGCCGGGCGGTCATTGGGACCAGTTTGGCCGGCGCCGTTGTAGGGAGAGATGAACGAGTTAACGTCGTTCCAGCTATTGGACAGCATGGTCACGGAATCAGCAGCTACCGACGCGGCCACGCTTGGTCCGGTCCAGGTGCCGTTGTTCACTCCACCGTCATTGAATTCGCCCTGGATGTAAACCGGATTCTCGGACACGATCGTCAAACCGCACGGTGGGTTCGGAGCAGCGCCAAAACAGAGGGTCCCCAGATTGATCGTGCCGCCGTCGACGATCTTCAGAGCGCGGCGGAAGAAGACCGGGGGATTCTCTCGTGCCTCCTGAGTGTATTTGTAGAAATAGTCGGGCGAAGGTGGGATGGCTGCGGCGCCGCAAAGCGGTGCCGTGTTCGGTATGAGATCGGGAACGGTTCCGGTCACGATATACGGCGCTCCGGCGAATCCCGCGTAGCCCAACAGAGGAGGGTCGCCCGCGACCAGTGGTCCGGCGGAGACCGGCCGTCCACCGTAGGTTCGAAGCACGCCGTCACCCACCAAATCCTCTCCGGAATCCAACGCATTGTTCGGACAACCGTTTGCAGGGTCGGTGGGGCCGTTGATGATGTCGTTGAACCCAAAGGATCCAGTTTTTACGTTGATGCCGGCAGTTGGGTCAATCTGATTGCCGCGGCGGTCCGAGAAATATACCTCGTAGCCACCGACGTGGCTGGCATTGCCTCCGCTCGCTCCGATGGTCCCGGCAAACCACCTCTGGAGATTGTTCACATCCAGCTCGATATAGTTCATTACGCCCTGCGCGGTAATATAAGGATTCTTGTTCGGGTTGCTCGGATCACCACCGGGGGGACTTGGGTCCACGTCCCGTGAAACGCCTTCGCGCGGGTCGTAGAGCACATTGGGCCAATAGTCAGTGGGAATTATATCCGTCAGAGTTCCACAGCCACCACTCGACGTGTTGTCGCGCACCCGTGCCAAACGAATGATTGCGTTTGCGCTGATGTTTGCACAGCCCGATGGGGCGAGGATACTTGCGGGGGGTGCGTCTGCCGGAAGCGTTGGCAGGGCGGGAGAAGCTGGTACGGCCACAGGGTTTAGGTTCGCACCCGTAAATCCGAGTCTCAGGATTTCCTGCGTCACGTCTGTAAAAGCACCTCCCGCTGTTTCATACTCGACTTTGATACAGCCGGTGATAATCGGATAGCCTTTCGTGACCCAGTATCCGTCCGCCGGATTGTATGCGGCACCGCCGGCACCGGATGTCGGCAAGGGGATCGCCGGGATCGGGTTGTACCATGCCGGGGCTGCCGTGAAGTGTTGCCCCGCCCCGAACGCGAGGGTAGCTAAGTCTACGGGGACGGTCGGAGTAACCCCTTCGGTGACGTCGAGAGCCAGCATATCCGCACTCGCGCACGTCCCGCCTGGACCGTAATCGTCGAGCAAGATCCGCAGGCTGACCTGACCACCGCCTCCTGAAAAATATTGCTGGCTAAACTCGGCCGGGTTGGTCCCCGCTTCCCCCACGGTCGGCCGTTCAATCAGGGTGATGGGCGATGTAATTCCGCCCAGCGCCGACGTAGTCAGGTTCAACGGGGGCACGCCGCTTGCTATCATCAGGTCCGTGACAGGCACCGCCGCTGTCCAGTTGACGGTGTTCGATACCGTGCTAACAGCGCCGTACACACTGGTGCCCCCGACGCTGCCTTGGACTTGACTGAGCGCGTTCCATTGGCCGGCAACGTAGGGGGGACGGACGGGATTGGGTGGAATCGGCAAAGGAACCGAAGAAATGTTCACCGTGCCGCCATAGGTACCGCCGGCGGTGATCGCGGCGCCGCCGCCCGGATAGCCGTTCTCGAGGTTTGAGCGAATCACCTGCCCCGCGACCGTGATTTTATCGCCAAGGTAGAGCGGACCGGGATTGGCTGCCAGCCACAGATTGCCATTCGTATGGACGCGGCCGCCGAAATCGAACAGAGGTCCGGCGAAGAAAGACAAGTCTGTCTGCGAGAAGATTCCGAATTGAAATACCGGAATCGCGACGAGCTGAATTTGCCGTTGTAGCTTCACTTCGCTGCCCGTGCCCGTTTGAGCCGCCACCGTCAGCGTATAGGGCGTGATTAGTCCCTGCATACCTGCATAGAAGCTGGGCGGAAGAATGTTGGCATTCGTCGTGACCGGTGCGGCGGGGCATCCGGGGCATGTAACTGTGTAAGTCGAAACGCCCAGGGAGTTCATATATTGAATGCCCGGAATCGGCGGAGGCACCGTCACTGGAGGGGTGGTGAGATCGGCCGCCGTGATGAATCCTTTTGTCACGAATGCGTTCCCCATGTCCGCCGTCAGCTTCTCCATGCCGGCTTCCGCGCCGTAGAAGGCGGACTCGCGGAATTGGTTGTTTCCGCCCAAGCGCTGGTCGGACATCACCATCCACGACATTCCCACGATCATGGCGGACACCAAGATCATAATCAACAGGACGGTGAGGAGTGCGATTCCGTTTTCTCGTTTGCTTCTCACAGCGTTTCTCCTTTTTAGGGCGGCTCTGCAAATTCCGAGACGAACTCTGCGTCTGCTCCTGTGGGGCTAGTCAGGAGCCGTAGCGGACGTATTGAACTGGTTGACGAACGCGAGGCTGCGAATGCTCACCTGGGTGCTTAGGTTATTCCGGAAGTACTGCCGCGACGACCCGGAGACAAGCGGGTGCTCCGATCGCCCTCCTAGCAGCACATTGACGGCGCGAATCTGGAAGGAAGTGTCCGGGAGTACCGGGCTTGGCGCGTCTCCGGGTCCATTTGCATAGGTGCCCGCTGGGTCGGTCGAATTGATGATGTCGTAGGTGAAATTGAGCCACTCGATGGCATCGGCAATCTGCTGAGGCGGATAGCTGGGTGCGGCGGCCGGGAATCCCGGATAGTTTATCTGCCGGATCAATTGCGGTTCCGAAGGATTGGTCGCCGTATTGATATAGTACGTTACCATCCACACTCGCGAAATGACCGTCGGTACCGCCGAGGCGTTAATCGCCCCTACCGTGCCGTTCGGCTGGACCCCTCCATTTAAGCCAGAGGGATCGCCCGCAGCGGCGAAAGTGAGGCTGTTTGCGCCGACGTTGACGGTTGTTACCAATTCAAGTGCAGTCCCGTTGATATTCTGGAACATGATCAGGTCGCCCTGTTGGATCGGCGTCGGAGTTCCAGGCAGGGTGAAACAACCCGGAGCGAGGGTCACGGTCAGACCCGACGCGGCGATGACGCCGGTACAAACCGGCGCTGCGGCCGAGGTTACCGGAGCGCTGTTGAGCGGACACGGAGCGCCAGTTGCAGTGCAATTGGCGCTAGACAGGAGGCTGTTGTCTGCATAGAAAATCGTAGTCGTGTCGGTCGGGCCGCCAAGGAGCACCGCGCCCGTCTGAGCGTTCACCGTCGTGGCGGCTGCCCCCCACCCCTGACCGGGTACGACGACCGAAAACGCGGTCGGATTATTGGGAAATGCGCCCCCAATTCCAGGACGAAGAATGGCCGAAACCCCCGCAGCGCTGTTCGGAATCGAGATCCCGCCGGACGGAATCCCCTCGCCCGCCTGCATCAGATCCCGTACCAGAAAGTGCATGCCCGCGCGAAGGTTCTCTTGTGTATTTGCTTCTTGGGCGATCGAGTTGGTGGTGTTCTGCGCCTGAACGAGAGCAGCCACAGCGGCGCTCGTGATGGTGACCAGGATCACCATGGCCACCAGCAATTCAATTAGTGAGAATCCGTTTTCCCGCTTCATTCTTTGCTCCTCGAGGCAGCACATTAGTCAAATGCCGAAATCAGGGTATTTATGGTGTAGCTGCGCTGAAAGCGACCGGTCGAATATTTCACCGTGACGTTGATATTCCGCAGATTCGCATCACCCACGTACGGTGTGATCGTAATCGTGCGGGTGAAATTGCTGAGCGGTACCTGCACGTCGTCCGCTGTGCCTAGCTTCCCATCCGGCCCGGGTTCGAGAATAAAGTCGGGCGCAGCAGCGACATCGGCCGCCGTACCAACCAGCCCGTCCGTACCCGGTATCGTGAGCGGCAGGGCGCCCGGCAAAAACAGGCCTGTCGGATTCCCCCCGCTTAAGTTGGCCACTTGCGCCCAGGTGACTGATCCCGTGTATTTGGCGGTGAAGATGGCTTCCACCGCTTGCTCCGCTTTCTGCTGCGCGATGAAATCTTCCTGTGACCCTTGCATGTAGGAGAGCGAGTCTCCGAGCATCGCGGCCAGGCCCAGAATCCCAACCATCAGCACGAGTAAGGCGATCATCGTTTCAAGCAAACTGAACCCTGCCGACTGCCGAGCTTTTCGCTGAACCATCGCGGCTGTCTCCTTCAAAATTGAGTCCATGTCGGTCCGGCGCCCATCCAACCCCGGACTCGCCCCGTCGTTCCCATCACCGTCACGGCCCGGGCGGTCGATAGATTCCCAGGAACGCCAAGAAAGACCGTTCCATTGATCGGCAAATAGGTGAGCGCAGCGACGAATTGGCCGTCGCTCTGGAAATACATTCCGGCCGGAGGCCCCCCGTTTATGCCGCCAATCCAGATGGCGTTCGCATTCCCAAAGCCGTCGAGCGTGTCGCCCTTCGCTGCGAAGACAGTGAACTGCATCGGTGTTTGGATCGGGATTGTACTCAGCACAACGTTTGCGCCGGCTCCCGGCGTCAGGGCGTTCATCTCTGTGATAATTACCTCGGCCTGCGTGCCAACGGTCGGAAACGAAATCTGGACGTAGCGGCGATTGGCGATGGAAAACTCGCGCGCTTGCCTCAACTGATCGACCAATTGACGCAGGGCTACGTCAGAACGCGCATTTTGCAGCGACGCCGGCATCGACACGATCGCTACGGCCGAGATGATCATGATGATCGACACGACCAGGACCATTTCGAGCATCGAGAATCCGCGCTGGCAATTTCCGCTCCCGCGCTCTGCCATCGATTTCGTTTCCGCCTTTTTCACGCTTACACCTCGAACGATCGGAAAGTGCACATCGAAGAGACTCATCGACGACAATAGTGCATGTATCAGGCCACGCTGATGCAGCTATAACTAATTGAAATAAAATGGCTTAGAATAGGTGACGGGGATTGCTCATATGCGGCCTTCAACTCTTGGGGTAGAAACGTAACCAATGCGAACCCCGCCTACAGAGGTTCAAAATGGCGCTGGGCTAGGCTCAGCCAACATTATATTGGCGGCGAAGCCGGCAATTGAGATGGATCGCGTCTGGGTAGATGGCAGACCAGGCTTGTGCACCGCACCTCAAACGAACTAAACTAGTTGCCTCCCGGCTTCGAATAATTTCCCCTGGATGATGGTAGGTTCCCGGATAGCTATATTTTCTAGATTTGAAGATCAGACTGGACCTCTCACAATGACACCTCCCGCAGGAAAGGAAAACCGGCGAACCGCACGAGTTGCGGTGTCGAAGGGTGTGTGGGTGGCGTGGCAGGCGGGAGGGCCGCGCAACGTGTCGCGTGTGCGAGATCTCAGCGCGGGAGGGGTGTATATCTCGACCGCGCTCAATGTTCCCCTGGGTGCTGCGGTAGAGATGTTGTTCGCGTTGCCCGAAGGTGAGGCGCGCATCCACGGCATCGTGCGCTACGCGGATGGCAAGAGCGGTATCGGTGTGGAATTCACGAGCATGGGGACTGGGGACCGCGCGCGTTTGCAGGAACTGCTGCGGCGCCTCAATCGCTGACTCCAGCTACCTCATCGTCTTGTTGAGAAACGCGACCGTGCGCGCCCATGCATCGGCGGCCGCCTCGGGCCGATAGCCGGCGGTATTGGTGGAGTTCTCGAATCCGTGTCCCGCGCCGTCGTAGATCTTCACGTCGATTCGGCGATTCATCCCCCGCATCGTTTTCTCAAACGCCTGGACGTCCGATGGTGTGATGCCGCGATCATCCGCGCCGAAGCTTCCGAGGATGGGCGCGCCGATTTGTTGAATGTCGTTCGGATCGGTCGGCAACGCGCCGTAATTCACAACGCACGCCGCGAGCCGGGGTTCATGAATCGCGAGCTGCAGCGAAAATCCGCCTCCCATGCACCATCCGAGTGATCCGATGTGGTCGCGATCCACGTCCTTGCGCGTACCTAGATAGGCAAACGCGGCTTTCAAGTCACTAACCGCGCGGTCCTGTGGGAGTCCGCGCATCAGCTCGTGCGCCACTTCTGGATCGGCTGTCACTTTTCCGCGATATAGATCCACGGCGAGCGCGATATAGCCTTGCTCCGCCAGTTTTTGCGTCTGCTCCTTTACCCAGTCTGTCAGACCCCACCATTCATGGATCACGACCAATGCCGGGTAGCGCCCTGGCTTGTCGGGCACAGCCAGGAATCCGCTCACCGCTCCGGTACCGTTGGGAAACTGGACCGTCTCCGTTTTCGGGGCATCGGCTCGAACGGTCACGATGGCCGCCAGCAAGCCGAGCGCAACGATGGCCAGTGCTGCTCTGAACATATGCTTCATGGTTCATCTCCCTCGGATCTACACCCCGCGCATTCTAACGCTTGGTCCGGGCTTCCGCCATCTGTTAGGCAGCGCGCTCGACCTGTACGGCCGTGCCGTAGGCGATCACTTCGGTAACGCCCTGCATAACTTCGGTCGCGTCGTATCGCACGCCGATCACCGCGTTGGCGCCGCGCTCGACTGCGTGCTGCATCATCACCTCGAGCGCCTGCTCGCGCGTTTGCTCGCACATGTCTTCGAATAGCGTGATATTCCCGCCGACAACGGTTTGCAGCGACGCGCCCAGCGTGCCAAAAATGCTGCGCGAGCGCACCGTCACCCCGCGCACGAGGCCCATGCTTTTTACGACGCGGTAACCCGGCAGCTCAAACGCCGTCGTCACCATTGCCGCATTCACGCTCACGTCCATCGTTTTGTCTCCTAAGCCGGTGCTACCATCCCTTGGCGCAATGCGTTTGTTGGGCGTCTCCCGCCTCAACAGCCATCGCCGCCTGGAGCAATTCTGGGCCGCAGAATAGCACATTCAACTCCAGCGGAAACGGCCTGGATGTAGCTGGATCTACTCGCGAGCGAGGTCGCAACGCGCTGGTATAATCACCGCACGCAACCAACGGAGGAATTTTCTGTGGCTGAACTTTCGCCGGTCGTCACCGACACACTCGCCGCCTACTACGAAGAAGTTCGCGGAAAAGTCCACGAATGGGTCGCGCCCATCTCGACGGAACAGCTGTGGCAGAAACCGTATCCCTACGGGAACAGCATCGGCCATTTGCTCCTTCATCTGACCGGCAACCTGAATCACTACATTGGAGCGCGTATCGCCAATACAGGTTACATCCGCAACCGTCCGCTTGAGTTCTCCGATACTTCGAAGCATTCGAAAGAGCAGGTTCTCGCTGACTTCGACGCCGCCATCTCAATGGTCGGTGCGGCAATTCGAAAGCAGTCCCCCGAAGATTGGGTTGCACCCTACTCCGATCCAACGGAGCCGCGCACCAACACGCGCTTCGGCGCCTTCATGCGCATGGCTGCGCACGCCTATCATCACACCGGCCAGATCATCTATCTCTCGAAGGAACTCACCAAGCCGGCCGGTCGCTGACCGCGACGAATTCCCTTCGCGCGGATGGAGGCTCACGCTCGCGAAAGTGAGTTAGAATATTGCCGTGGAATCAGAGGATAAGGAAAAGGCCGCCGCGCGTCAGGCAAAGCAGCAGATGACAGCCGCGGTTTTGATCATCACCCTGTCATTCGTTTTCGTGTTCGTGGTGATCGCGCTTGTGGTGCTGATCGGACACATCAAGCTCTTCTGAGTTGCTGAAAGCGGTTCGCAGACTCGGCCTCAACAATGTAAGATTTGATCTCTTGCGATTCGGGCCGCTAAAGGAGCCAATCCCATGAGCATGACTTCGCCAGCAGGGCCATCCCCCTCCACCGTGGATGCAATCAAGGAGAAAGCGCGCAGGCTGAGCATTCTCTCGATGATGGCGACGACCGCGGCCGGTTCAGGACATCCGACTTCCTGCATGTCGGCTGCGGAGCTGATGGCTGGGATTTTTTTTCACGCCATGAAATTTGACGTGAAAAACCCCAACTCGAATGATTCGGACCGATTCGTCCTTTCAAAGGGCCATGCCGCTCCGATTCTTTACGCGGCGCTTGCGGAGGCCGGCGTTTTCCCCCTGTCGCGCCTGATGACGCTGCGCGAATTCACAAGCGAGCTCGAAGGGCACCCCACGCCTCTGATTCATGGTGTGGACGCCGCTACCGGATCGCTTGGGCAGGGGCTTTCGGTCGGCGCAGGCCTGGCGATCGGCGCGCGCCTCGACAAGAGTTCGACGCGCGTATACGTCCTGCTGGGCGACGGCGAAATGGCGGAGGGTCAGATTTGGGAAGCGGCGGAATTCGCCGGCCACTACAAACTCGAGAATCTTACGGTGATCGCGGATGTGAACGCCCTGGGCCAGAGCGAGCCCACGATGTATCAGCACGATATGGAAACATACCGTCGCAAATTCGAGTCGGAGGGTTTCGCCACCGAAGTGATTGACGGCCACGACGTGAGCGCCGTTCTGGCCGCGCTCGATCGCGCCAAAGCGACCAAGGGGCGCCCGCAGGCGATTGTCGCGCGCACTGTCAAAGGGCACGGTGTGAGCTTTTGCGCCGGCAAACAGGGATGGCACGGAAAGGCGTTTTCAACGGACCAGCTCGCCACGGCTATCAAGGAGATCGGTGGTGCTCGGGTGGTCGTACCGCCCGATCCAGGCAAGGCCTACGTACGAACTTCTCTTCCGAAGCCGCCGGATTTTCCGGCGCTCCCTGCTCCGGAGTATGAGGCCGACAAACCGGTTGCAACACGCGAGGCCTACGGGTTTGCGCTCAAGCGGCTCGGCGGCGTCAACCCGCATATCGTCGCCATTTCCGGAGACGTAAAAAATTCCACATTTTCGGATATGTTCGGAAACGCGTTCCCCGATCATTTCTTTCAGGGATACATCGCGGAGCAAAATTTGGTGAGCGTCTCGGTGGGGCTGGCGGCCCGCGGCAAAGTCCCCTTTGCCGATACGTTCGCGTGCTTCCTTTCGCGCGCCTACGACAACGTGCGCATGGCCGCAATCAGCCGCAGCAATATCAACCTTTGCGGTTCGCACTGCGGCGTATCGATTGGCGAAGACGGCCCGTCGCAGATGGCGTTGGAGGATCTGGCGATGTTTCGCGCGATCCACGGATCGGCGGTATTCTATCCGAGCGACGCCATTTCAACCGAACGCCTGACCGAAACGATGGCGCGTCGCCCCGGCATCAACTACTTGCGAACGTCGCGTCCCAAGACAGCGATTCTGTATTCGAAGGACGAGAAATTTCCGGTTCCAGGTTTCAAGGTTCCGCGGCAAAGCGCGCAGGACCGCGTGACCGTAATCGGCGCGGGTATCACGGTGCATGAAGCCCTGAAGGCCGCCGATGAATTGAAGTCACAGGGCACGGCGGTTCGCGTGGTTGACCTTTACTCTGTGAAGCCGATCGACGGAAAAGCTCTGGCGGAACAGATCGCGGCGACTGGCGGACGTCTCGTCACGGTCGAGGATCACTGGCCCGAAGGCGGCGTCGGCGAAGCCGTGCTCGGAGCGCTGGCGCAGGCAGGCGTGGCGCCTTCGAAGTATCGAATGCTCGCCGTAAGGAACATGCCGCATTCCGGCAAGCCGGATGAGTTGGTGGACGCGTTTGGGATTTCCGCGAAGCACATTGCCGCGGCCGTCCGCGAGATTGCATAGATTCCGGCAGCTGGAAGGACAAACGAGTGTCTGAGAAAATGGTGATGGTCGGCCTGTTGCCGGAAGCGGTCGTAATTGATCCCGGCGAGCAGGTCTCGTGGCTCTCGAACGCCGGAAACCTCAAAATCGAATTCGACGCCCAGCGCTGCCCATTTTCTTCGAATGTTTTTCAGGCGCCACCCGGCGTTCGTTTGTCGAGCGGCGCGGCGCGTCCCGGCAGCAATCCTGGCTCCTACAGATATCGCCTCTCGCTCAACGACGTGATTGTCGGCCACGGCGAAGTTCTCCTCCGCGGCAAGTGACACGTACCTGTAAACCTTGAAGTCTGGTTGGGATGGAAGCCAGGCCAGCGCTAGTCGCCGGCGACGGTCGCAGTGCGGTCCACGGGGCGCTCTTGCGCGATCGAGTCGGCAAGAATACGCCGGACCGGCGCAAGCAGGGATGCGGGAACCGGCCGCTCGCGCAGTACGCCGAGTTCGGCGACTCTGCGAGGGAATTCCCTGCGGCGATCGAGCCACAAGCCGAATTCCCGCAACAGGTCGCCGGCCAAGTTGGGGTCGTCGGTGCGCTCAACGCCCCAGAAGCGAAGCCGCGCTTCGTTCTTCTGGAGGAGCTGTAGCGATTCCTCTAGTTTTTTCATCGCCGCATTGAAGGATGACGCAAGGAAATAGACCGGCAACATCCATCCGGTATGCCCGTTCTGGCCGGTTCCACCATTTTCCGAGTCGCGCCCGCCGGGTCCGAAAACCGCTCGAACGCGGACATTGTACTTCCCGTTCTGGTTCCGCTCGATGGCACACCGATACTCGTTTGCGCTGGGAGAATTCTTGTTATGCATCGTATTCCTCAGCCTTCCATGGACCGGAATGAGGCCGAATGACTGCTGATAAGCCGGACGTCCGGCAAGGCCAGTGGCGGGGGCAAGGATTTCAAGCCTGCTCACCTTGGATTTCTTCGTCGGCATATGTGAACGCTCCTCAGGAATGTGTTATGCGTTTGCTGCCAACACTCCTCAGGCTGGGAAGGCTTCCGCCTGCAGGTCAGACCCCGCTGGCTACGGGGCCGGCTCCACGGATGTCAATATTCTAGCCAAGTACGTTCGACGGGGCAAGAGGGGTCGCAGAATTTTATAAGCAGTTTATTTGCAATTACTTAGGAGGGGAACGTCTACTGGCCGAAGACTAGCTTGGGTGCGTAACGCGATTCATGGCGTCAGCGTTGATCGTGAGCTTGCCTTCCCGTTTCAGGCGGTCAACCAGTGTTGTGTGGAAGGCATCGAACGCTGCGTTCTGCTTGGTCTGCAGCAGTTGCTGCTGGATATCGTCCTTTTGTTTGGCGAGATCATCCATGTTGGGGGCATCGTGAGCCACGGTGCGGAAGACGATCCAGTTTTCACCGGTCTGGGTGGGGCCGCTGACCTGGCCGACCGTCATTTTGAAGGCGGCGGCAAGCTGCTTGGCTGTCCCGACGTCGGGAATCGAGCCGGCCCGCGCGAACGAGTCGGACGTTTTCACGGTAAGCTCGAGTGACTTCGCGGCTTGGGCGAAATCTTCACCGGACTGGGCGCGTTTGGAGATTTCCTGGGCGCGGGCGCTTGCGAGCTCGATGGATTTCTCGCGTTGATAGTCCGCGAGGACCCGGTCGTGTACCTCGGCGAGGGTGCCTTGATGCGCGGGCAGAACATCCTTCACGGTGAGAATCACGAAGCCGCTTTCAATCTGGATTGGCTGACTTAACTCTCCGGTGTGAAGACCGAACAAGACCTGATGGAGCTCCGACGAATTGCCGAGCGGCAGAATCGGATCGGTGACCGCAACGGGCGGTGTATCGCCGACGTCGAGATGAAACTTCTTGGCCAGGTCGTCGAGCGACTGGCGGTCCGACTGTCGGACAGCGGAGGCCATCTGATTGGAAATATCGTTGGCCTCGGCGCTCACCTTCTGCTCGAGAACCGGCTGCAGAATGGAATCGCGAACTTCCTCAAAGGTTTTGGTGTGGGCCGTCTCGCGGTCGAGGACCTTGATGATGTGGAAGCCATACTGGGTTTTGACGAGATCCGAAATCGAGCCTTTTGGCACGCTAAAGGCGGCCTGCTGAAATTCGGGCACGGTCTGTCCGTCAACAATCCACCCGAGGTCGCCGCCCTTCGGCTTTGTGCCATCGTCCTCGGAATACTTCTTGGCGAGATCCTCGAAATTTCCGCCGTGCTTGGCCTGCTTCAGGACGTCTTCGGCCTTCTGCCGAATCTCGGCGACTTCGGCGTCTGTCTTGCCGATGGTCTTGAATAAGATGTGTTCGACGTGGGCGCGATTTTCGACTTTGTAGTCGTCAATGTGCTCGATGTAATAGGATCGCAAGGTATCGTCGCTGACCTGCGTGGCGGCACGGAGCTTGGAAAGATCCAGCAACGCATAGCGCGCGGAGCGACGTTCAGGCACCTGATAACGCGATGAGTTCTTCGCAAACCAAGTGGCAAGATCGGCGTCGCTCGGGTGGATCGATTGAGCCAACTCCGCGGGTTTGATGACAACGTAGTCGACCTTGACCTTATCATTTCTCCAGAGAAACTCCTGCGCGATTTCCTGCGGGCTGACAGTGACTCCATCGGTAACCATTTCGTGGAATTTTTCGGTGAGCATCTCATCCTTGAGAAGCCCTTCGAACTGTTCGACCGTCATTCCGTACTTTGTCTGAACTTCATTGGGATAACGATCTTTCAGCCAGGTACTGCCGGACCACGCCGTCGGCAGCAATTCCTTGATGCGCTGGGTTTGCTCTTCAGGGGTAACGCGCATGCCGAGGCGGTCCGCTTCGAATTCAAGCGCGCGCTGGAAGATCATCTGATCGAGGATCTGTTTCGAATAGGCCGCGCGGAGCATGGGAGGGATCGCCTGATTGCGCGTCGCCTGCTGAAATTCGTTCTGGAAGTCGACAATCGTGATGTTCTGCCCACCGACGGAGGCGATTGCGTCAGGAGCGTCGCTGCCCGTGGTTCCGTTCATCAATCCGGGGATGAGCGTAATCACCATGCTCACGATGATCAGCCCAAGGATGACGGCCATGGTGACCTTGATCCACCGATTTCGATCGAGATCCCGTTGCTGAATGCTTCTCAACATAGATAGGTGCGGCCTTTCCCAAGTTCAAAACGCTCGATTATAGAGGAAATTCCACGCGCGCCTCCATTAAAGTACTCGGAGCCCGAAAAATCAAGCCGCGCCGAGCGTTTCAGGAGTCGCTCGCGCCTGTCGTGCGAGAGCCATTGTCTTCCTCCGTCGCCTGTCCTTCAGGCGCTCAATCGAAGCGGATCCAGAGCGGGAGCTCGAGATGTTTCCGCCCGTTCGCTTTAACCTTCGAGCTTACTGCCACGGGGATGGCGCCTGGGTGAGGGCAAAAGAGTCTGTGTTCGGCGGCATCCGCCTGCCCGTATGGTTGACCGAGCGCGAGAGACCAGCCATTATATAATCAATACATATTAAAGAGCTTATGAAGAACAACTGCCAGGGGCTAGGTTCCGCAACTGCGCTCGAGGTAGCGAACCGTGTGCCCACTTCTACTCCGAGTGAAGGAGTTTTTCAATTCTTTGTGCGCGCGAATATCTCGTCTTTGGCTGAAAAACGGACAAACGCAGGAATTGAGCTAAACAGATGGCGCCAATCCTTTCGCGCCGAGCGGCTAAAGAAGGCAAATTTATTGCCCTTTGGTGGAAGTTTCAGGGGACTGTGCTGATCGGCCAAGTGCGTAAAATTGCCTCGCTGAAACCTTGTAAACTGTTGTAAACAAGACCTGTAATGCTCTGGGGGGGGCGTGCCCTGGTGGGTCGCCACTTGGCAACAGCCTTGCTTTTGATTCAGGCAGGCAGCGGGCGACACCCTGCCCAAACGGGTTGGAACAGGGCTGTGCTGAGATACAGGACCGTATGACGATTGACACAGTGCGCAGAAAAATGAGCCATGACGACATGAGCTGGGTTGCGGGTACAAGTCCCTCGATTCGGGACCTGGAAAGAGTCATCGGCGAAATCGCACCAACGACCCTTCCGGTTCTGCTGGTAGGCGAGAGCGGAACAGGCAAGGAGATGTTTGCAAATCGAATTCACCAGCTTTCGCAAAACAGCGAAAAGTCCTTCGTGAGAATCTCTTGTGCTTCGATGAATCCTGCGACTTTTTTCTCCGAACTGGAGCTGAATCCGAGCGAAGTGCCAAGCAGCGAGCTTGGCACGGTATGCTTTGATGAAATTGGCGAGCTGGATGCGGCGTGCCAGAGAAATCTGCTCGGTGCTCTTCCCGATGGCGACCTGGAAGCACGGCGCGGTGTACTGAAGGCGCGGCTGATTTCGACGACGAATCGGAATCTGGATAACGAGATGCGCGCGGGGCGTTTTCGCGGCGAGCTGTATTATCGGATTAGCGGTGTCTGCCTGCGACTGCCCCCGTTGCGGGACCGGAAGGAAGACATTCCGTTGCTGGTCGATTTCTTTTTGCACAAGCATGCAGATCAATTTGGACGCTCGCGGCCGTCATTGAGTCCCGAGACGCTGCAAATTTTCTTGGATCACCCGTGGCCGGGGAACATTCGGGAACTCGAAAATGTAGTCAAGGAAATTGTGGCGTTGGGTGACGAGCGCCTAGCAATTCGGGAGCTGGGCGTCCCGATGTCGGAGAGAAATAGGACACAGGTCGGGCCGGCACGGAGCTATTCGCTGAAAGCGGCGGCCCGAGCAGCTTCGCGCGAGGCCGAGCGGGGACTGATTATGCAGGCGTTGGCGCGGACGCGGTGGAACCGCAAGCGCGCCGCACAGGAGTTACAGATCAGCTACAAGTCGCTGCTGTACAAGTTAAAGCAAATTGGATTCGAGGACTCGGAAGTGAATCAGTGACAGGGGAGAAATCGATGTTTGGACGATCGCAGTTCTGGATGGTGGTTGCGTTGATGATGACCATCTATCCTACGCAAGCGCAGGCGGGGGGCGCCCAGCCCGCGCAAGGTCAGGTAGCGGACCAGTCTCAGAAACCAGTCGCCCAGGATCCGAACTACATTATTGGTCCACAAGACGTGCTGGATATCAGTGTTTGGAAGGAAAACGAATTGACGCGCACGGTCCCTGTTCGGCCGGACGGGAAGATTTCGATGCCGCTGCTCAACGACGTGCGAGCTGCCGGGTTGACGCCCAACCAGTTGGCCGCGCAGATCACCACGAGCCTGAAGAAATTCGTGACCGATCCACAGGTCACCGTCATCGTGACTCAAATCAACAGCCAGCGGGTCTACATCCTCGGTGAGGTTCTTCGTACCGGGGCTTATCCGCTTTTGCCAGATATGACCATCTTGCAAGCGCTGTCGAGTGCGGGCGGCTTTACGCAATTCGCCAACCGGAAAAAGATCTATATGTTTCGAATTGAAAACGGGAAGCAGGTCCGGTTTCCGTTCGATTACAAAGCAGTCATCGACGGGAAACAGACGAACGAAAACGTGGCACTGAGAGCTGGCGACACGATTGTTGTGCCATAAGGGGGAATGATGCGCACGCTGCATAACACTTTTTGGGCCGCCGTTTTTGTAGTAGCGCTAGGCGCGCCTGCGGCTCGGGCCCAGCAGCAGCAAGCACCGGACCAACAGCAACAGACCCCGGACCAAGGCAACGCGCCGATCCCGGCGTATCGTTCGCCTCTCGCCTCAGCCTCCGGCAATGACGATTCCGACGCTGAACAGTCCACACCAGACAATCGCTCGCTGTCGGGAGCTCAAGATCTTTCACCCATGATGTTGCCGACACGCAGTTTCTGGCAACCCCAGATCAACGTGTACGGGACAGTCGAGTCAAACCCTAGCGGAAGTCCGAACAACTCGACCTGGACCGCAGGATCAACGGTGTCGGGCCACATAGATATCCATCGGGTCTCGGGCAACTCTGACTTGAGTCTAACGTATACCGCCGGAGGAGTGTTTTTGGGGAATGGCGGCGTGGGCAATGGAATCGTACAAGCAGTCGCTTTTGGCGATAAGTTCTCGTTTCGTCGCGCGCAAGTTTCTTTTTTTGACGATCTCAACTATCTACCGGGTTCGTCTTTTGGGTTCGGCGCGCTCGGCGGGCTCGCTGGGACTCCGCTTCCGGGAAACGGCTCGACAGGACTGGGATCGGTTTTCGGGCCCGGCCAGACGATCTTGACAGAACAGGGCCAGAACCTGGGGAACTCGTTTGTCACAGAAGTCGACATCAACCTTACGCCCCGTTCCTCGGTAACGCTTGTCGGTGGTTACGGTCTGCTGCACGACTTTTCCAGCGTCCTATTGAACTCCACCAATCCAAACTTTCGCGCCGGTTACAACCACCAGATGACTCTCAAAGACTCGATTGCCGTGTTCTATACTTTTAGCAGCTACCGCTACAGCAACTCCGATCAATCCTTTGACACCCACACGGCACAGTTCTCCTACGGCCGGCTTGTCAGCGGGAAGGTCGCCTTCCAAATAGCCGCTGGGCCGCAGTTCGTCGTTGCTCGCATACCACTCTCCGTCAGCGGCGGGAGTTCAGGAACGATACCCTCGAGTACCACCAACCAGCTGAATTGGTCGGTGAATACTACTCTGACTTGGACGGGCCGGCGGAATAGCTTGGGGCTCGGTTACTATCGCGGAGCAAACAATGGATCCGGAATTCTGGCGGGCTCGATTGGCGATACAGTGAGTGCTTCGCTAACGAGGGCGGCTTCGCGGACGTTTTCGAGCGGCATTGTGGGAGGTTATTCCCGGAACCAAGGAGTGTCGGTGGGCACGACAACGATTTCAAATCAATCATTCGATTCTTTGTATGGCAGTGCGAGCCTGAGTCATCCGTTGGGCCGCACACTGGGCCTAACGCTATCGTACACCGTACAGTATCAGGTTCCTCATTTCGCCGTTTGTGGTGGTACCGGGCCAGCTTGCGGGACCAGTTCCATAACGAATCTGATTGCCTTCGGGGTTGGCTGGCACGAGCGACCGCTGTTGTTTTAGCAAGAACGCGCCAATAACGGTCAACGGGAGAAAAGAATAGAGATGGAAGCCAAACTAGAGCGTGACTTGACTGCGGCGGACTACATCGCCATGTTTCGACGTCGGTGGGTTCTGATTGTGATCTTTGCCCTGATCGGGCCGCCACTTGCGTACGGCATCTCGCGTTTTCTTCCCAACCGTTACAAGTCGCATACGCTGGTGCTGATTGAGCCGCCCAATGTTTCGGAATCCCTGGTGCGGCAAGTTGACATGGCGAGCGTCGGTCAGCGAATTGTCAGCATGCAGCAACAGATTTTGAGCCGGGCGAGCCTGGAATCTCTGATTCACCAATCCGGACTGGATTCCGGGGACCAGGCCAAAGAATCCGCCGATAGTTGGATTGATCAATTACAAAAGGCGATCGAAGTTACCGCCGTGCAGCCGACCCTTGAAACGGGCGACCGATACTTGCCCGGATTCAACGTCAATGTAACTCTGGCCAGCCCTCGCACCGCACAAGCCGTGTGCGCGGCCGTCACCTCGATGTTCATTCACGAAAACGACAGGATGCAACAGCAGCATGCTGAGGAAACGACCCAGTTTCTCTCCGCACAGCTGGTTCAGGCGAAGGCCGACCTCGACGCGCAAGACGGGAAGCTCGCTGCATTTAAGGGTCGCTACATCGGGTCGCTTCCCGATGACGAACAGACCAACTTGAATCTTTTGACCGGTCTGACGTCGCAACTCGATGCGGCGAATCAAGCGCTGGCACGCGCGCAGCAGGACAAGAGCTTCGCCCAGTCCATGTTGACGCAGCAAATCGCGGCGTGGCAAGCAACGCAGAGCGGGCGTGATCCGGACACCCTCGAACAGCAGCTGGCAACGATGCGGAGCCAGCTTGCAAACCTCGAGTTGAGGTATACGGACGACTATCCGGATGTGATCAAAGCAAAGGCCGATGTCGCCAAGCTGGAAAAGAAAATCGCAGACACGGGCGAGGCGAAGCCTGTGCCTGAATCGTCCAAGAGCCCGAAGGCCGCTGTCGAACCCGCGCAAATCACGCAGTGGCGAGCGCAGATCCACACGGCCGAGCAGATGATCGCGGAAAAGACAAGAGAACAGGAACAAATCAAGAGCCAGATCGGGCTGTACCAGAGCCGCGTGCAAGGGAGTCCCGTGGTCGAAGAGCAGTACAAGGAACTCACCCGCGGCTATCAAACAGCGCTGGACTCTTATAACGACCTGTTGAAGAAGCGAAGTGAATCCGCAATGTCCGGGGAGTTGAGCAAGGAGCAGCAGGGCGAACAGTTCACGGTGCTTGATCCCGCTAATTTGCCGGACGAGCCCTCGTTTCCGAATCGTCCCCTGTTTGCGCTGGGCGGCCTGGTCGGCGGATTGGCAGTGGGCCTCGGGCTAGCGTTCCTGTTCGAGATGCAGGACACGTCGCTACGGACCGAGAGAGACGTTGAAGTGGGTCTTCGGTTGCCTGTCCTGGCCATGGTTCCGGCAATCGGACCGGTCGCGGGCAAGAAGTCAAATAAGACAGCGGTTAGCGGCCTGGCAAGTACCGGTTTGGGATTGAACGCGGGAGCCTGAGAAAAAACATGTATCAGAGATTCTTTGGTTTGCGAGAGAGCCCGTTCAACGTCAATCCGGATCCGCGGTACTTGTTTATGACCACGCAGATTCAGGAAGCATTGGCGGGACTGATGTATGGCATTCAGAACCGGAAGGGTTTTATTCTCCTGACGGGCGAGGTCGGTACCGGCAAGACTACCTTGCTGAACCGCCTGCTCGACTGGTTGCGCGGACAGCGCGTGGCAACCGCTTATATCTTTAACTCGCGTCTAGAGGTGAACCATCTTTTTGATTTCATGATGGCAGACTTCGATATTCCCTGCGAATCGCGGGAGAAAAGTCACGTGCTGTTGCGGCTCAATCAATGGCTGCTGGAGCGCTATCGGGCGGGAGAAACGGCTGTACTGATCATCGACGAGGCGCAAAACCTTTCTGACGATGTGTTGGAAGAGATCCGGCTGTTGACGAATTTGGAGACGGCGACAGAAAAACTGCTCCAGATCGTGCTGACCGGTCAGCCGGAGCTTGAAGAAAAGTTGAAACGGCCTCAGTTGCGCCAGGTGCGCCAACGCATTACGATCTCATGCCGAACGAAAGCGCTCTCGATTGAAGAGACTTTCGGCTATGTTGCCGAGCGGTTGCGCATTGCCGGCGTGAACGGCGAGCCAGTTTTCTCGAAGGAAGCCATTGAGACGGTGCATTTGTATTCCCGCGGGATACCTCGCATCGTGAATCTCCTCTGCGAGCATTCCATGATCAACGCGTATGTAGACAGCATGCGCCCGATCCCGGCTCGTCTGGTCGAGGACGTGGCGAGAGAGTTTAACCTCGATGAAATGGTTCCGGCCGCGTCCGTTGCACTTTCCTCAGGGGAACAGGCCGCCAACACGCAATCCGTACTGAATAACATGGATGAGTTGCTCGGGCGCTTGCGTCACATCAACGCCGTCCCGTCCCGAGAAAGGAAATCATGAGCCGCATACACGAAGCACTGAAGAAGGCTACCCAGGAGCGGGCCTCGATGCCTGCGCCGGATAATGGCGTTCTAACTCCGGAAGCGGTTCCTGCGGCGCCCGATTGGAGCAGCAGCACGCCAAGTGCGATGTCCCGTGCGGCCACGGTGGCTAGCTCTCCAACCGCTATACCCTCCGGTTACCTTCGGTTCGATGACTTGCGGGCTCGTTGCGCCCACCCGGAGTGGCGGTTGGACCCGAACTCCAACGTTTTCTTTAATGCACAGCTCAGCCCGCACGCCGCCGAGCAATTTCGGACGCTGCGGACGCGACTCGATCAGCTGCGCAGCAGCCATTCGCTTCGAACGCTGCTGGTTACGAGCGCACTTGCGGGTGAAGGCAAGACGTTCGTTACGAACAACCTCGCGCAAGCGATTGTTCATCAACCGGACCGCCGCGTTCTCATGATTGATGCGGATCTGCGGTGCGCGCGCTTGCACCAGGCACTTGGCGCGCCCAGCGGCCCGGGCTTGGCCGACTATTTGCGGGGCCAAGCTGACGAAATGACCGTTATCCAGCATGGCCAGGAAGGGAATCTCTGTTTTATTCCCGCTGGAAATGAGGTTGTCAACCCGAGCGAATTGCTTTCGAACGGCCGATTGAAAAAGCTGCTCGATCATGTCACACCCGTCTTCGACTGGGTGATCATAGACTCACCCCCGTGCGTTCCCGTGGCAGACTCGACCATTCTTGCGCCCCTGTGCGACGGCGTTCTGCTGGTGGTGCGAGCGGGATCGACACCAACCCACGTAGCCCAGAGGGCCTGCCAGGAACTGAATGGACGAAATGTTGTGGGAGTGGTACTGAACGCCATAGAGGAGTCTAACCTGAATAGCTCGCATTACTATCAGGCGGACGGCTACGGCTACGGTTACGGGAAAACCGCGTCCAAGGAGTTGCGGCCGTAAGGCCGCGATGCGGCTCGGGCGCAGGATGGCAGCCCTGCGAGTGCTTCGTCGCACCCGGTCGCCTGCGTGACGAATGGGTCTGGACGCACCCTCTCAGGCCACGCGCATCATCCCTTTGGGAATGTCCTCCCCGGTGCCGAAAGGCATCGGAAGCGTAGGTCTTGAGATTTTCGTGTATAGTTGCCACCGCGCTAAGCAAAATTCATGTCGAACACGCCACAAGGCGCTGATTCTCCCCTCGAAATTGTTGATCGGCGTCTCTGCGCGCGCCGACTGGTTCCGTCGCTGGCATATCTCGACCTGGGAGATAACAACGGCGGGGTCATCCTCAATATTGGTGAAGACGGATTAGCCGTAACTTTAGTGGAACCCTTGTCGACCGATGTGGTGGGACGAATGCGGTTTCAATTACCAGGTTCGAGCGATTGGCTGGAGGCAAAAGGCAAGATCACACGGATCAGTGAATCGAAGAAGGAAGCTGCTTTGCGGTTTGTGGATTTCTCCGAAGAGTCCCGCGATCGAATCAGGAACTGGGTTTCTTTAGCAGAGCCTCCCGGCCAGTCTCAGATGGGACCCACCGGGGTTTCCGCGGCAAAGCGGCAGGTCTTGAGCCCCCTGGCCGCTCGGGCGGCGAAGAGCGCAGAGTTCCGAGGGCTTGACGAAATTGCGCGCGAGGAGGATGTGGGCTCGGTTCCTGTCGCAGAAACGGATGCGCGTTCAGGCGAGGAAGAAGGACCCGCTCCAAGCCACGCCCCGCGTGAAGAACGGCTCGCGTCGAACCGTGTGCCCGGTGAACGCCTGGGACAGGATGATCGGCGCGTTCACGTGCGCCGAGCGGTCCCATCGCTGGCATATGTCGATTTGGGTGAGAACAACGGCGGGATCATTTTGAATATCAGCGAAAGCGGATTGGCTGTAACATCGGCTGCACCTTTCTACACCGATGTCCTGGCACAAATGCGATTTCAATTGCCAGGTTCGAGCGATTGGCTCGAAGCCCGCGGCGAGATCGTACGGATCAGCGAATCGAAGAAAGAAGCTGGCTTGCGGTTTGTCGAACTACGCGAAGACATCAACAGTCGAATCAAGGGCTGGATGTCGTCGGACGCCTCCCCAACCGAGTCCCCACGAGGCGGGGCTGGGGCCCGCGAAAAGATCTGGCGGCGTTTGGAGATGCCGATCATGGGCATCCCTCCGCAACATGCAAATCCTGAGCTAGTCACCCGAGAGGATGCGCAAGCGTCGATGTCAGCAGCTCGCCTAGCTTCCACATTCACCAGCACAGGGACTTGGGCCGCCGACTCTACCCCTTCGGTTTTACGTCCGAAGTTATGGGGAGCGATTGATCACCAGACCAGTCGTGAAGCGGGAGATGGTACGGATGGATTTCTCCTGCGGTGGCGAACTTGGACGACCATTGCGGTTGTAGTCATCCTGGTAGCGTTTCTTGCCGGCTGGTTTACGGCCGAACCAGGAATCATGAGCCGAGTGCTCGCGCGGCTTGGCAGAACGGGACCTGAAACGAGTGAAACATCGAACGGTGGGGAATCCAGCCCTGCGAGTTCCATCGCTGCGGTTCCTGACCCTGCGAACCAGAATGCTGCTCCTCATGGAGATGTGCCTGACTCCTCGAGCAGTGCCGGGGATTTCGCTGGTCGATCGGCCAGCAATGCGCGAACAGAAACGCGAGCTAACGGGCTTGCTGCTGCGCGTACGAACGCGAGCCTTCTGAGCTCTTCGGTGCGGAACGCGCACTCGCAAGAACAAATGTTAGAGACTGCTCCGGCGAGCGCTACCGCAAGTATTCTCAACTCATCCACCGCGAATACGCCGCCGCAGGGCCCAGGGAGCGTCGTCGCCCAGAACCAGGAGACAAGCATCACGAGGCCTCCGAGTCCAATCGTCAATCAAACGGAGGGTGTACCAGCGGTTGGCACGTCGGAGACTGAAAACTCGCCCCCTGTGAAGCCGACAGAAACTCCAGAAGTCGCCAAGACTTCGGTTTCCGTCAATTTTAGCGCCTATCCGTCGATTCGAATACCGGCCGGGCTCAAGGCCCAGATGTCCCAACGGTCGTCATTGCAGATCGGTCAGCTATTGTCACGCGTCGATCCCATATATCCGGAGGACGCAAAAACGCAACGGATAGAAGGAACCGTTAAGCTGCATGCCGTGATTGGCCCGGACGGTACGATTGAGAACGTCGCGGCAGGAAGCGGGCCGGCGTTGTTAATACCGGCGGCGATTGATGCTGTCCGACAGTGGCGTTTCACGTCTAGCTCTGTCGCTGGTCAGCCCGTCGAAGCCGAAGAAGACATCGCCATCACATTCCGACTGCTGAGATAGGCGCCGCACCAGGACTCGCGAGAACTTGCCGATTTCTGAGGGCGATTCGAGCGGACTAGGGCACTAGCGAAATTGCAGGAGCGGGTTGTCATCGCAACCACAGGACCCTACGGCGAGGACGTGCTGACAGACGCAGAGCTTTTATGTCCGGCCAAAGCCGCGGCGGCGGCCGCGCCTCCACCCGCTGCCACACCCAGAATAATCCAACCCGTGTGACTGTTCCTCACCGTCGGAGACTTTGGAGGCTGGGCGGTGTCGGAGACGGTGGAAGAAGCAACGGTTGCCGTCGGAGCAGACAATTCACCCTGCGGGGAAATAGTCGCCGATTGACCTGTTTGCAAGAAGATTCCGTTTGGGGCGCCTTCCAGCGGTACGATTCCTACACTGCCTTCCGAACAGCTGATGAGGAACGAGCCGTCTGAAACACTCTCAATCTTCGACGTAGATTGCTCACCCTGGGTGACTGCCACTACGATAAAATTTCCAATTCGCAAATTGATGCCGGAAGTCCCACTCACGGAACTCATCACCACGATTCCCGATTTCAGCTCGGCGATATATTGTTGGCTGCCAACGAAGGCAAGCTGACTTCGGGAAGCGATCTCGTAAGAACCCTTTCCACTTACTGTAAATGTTGCCGTAGCCATCGCGTCAGTGCGAAGTGCGTCGCCCGCAAAAATGGTCGATTCAGAGGAAACGACGGAGTTGCCCACGTAAACCTGTCCAACGCTGCTCAAAGACCCGAGGGGCTCCTTATCCTGGGCCCGCGAGCCCGGGCGCGCCTCGGCCAGCGCTGGGAACAATACGAGTTGGAGCGCAAACAGATGGATGAACCCCAAAGTAAGGCTCGGTGCTATGGTTCGTCTCATCTTTATTAGAGCCGAGGCTGAAGTCACAAGCATCTCCTCCAAACAGCTTAAGGCCGCCCAGGGGGGCTTATTTACCACCTCTTCCCTGGATTGTCCAGCGCCGTTTGCAAAGCTGCCTTAGCTCCCCAGTTCTGTTGCGATTTCGCGCGGATCGATTTCAACAGGGCGTACCTTGGCGTACTTGCGAGCCGAAACGAGCTACGGGCGCGGCCGGAGCGTAACTGTAACGGTGTTTCCCTCAGCCTTGATGCTATAACGTGCCGGTTCGCTCAGATCGATTACGACGCGAGAGGTTTCGGCCGTGAACTGCCCCAAACGAATTGCGCGCACTGGATCGAGATTGCTCGCGATGTGATTCTCGGAAGTATTCAAATGCGAGCCTGCAAAGTCGAGCACCAGACGGTCCGGACCCTGAAGATGAAGCGCGTGATAGGTCAGCGGACCCGAGCCAGAAATACTGACTTCGGTCGCGCCGGCATTCTGGGCCAGGTGCACTTGTTCGATCGCCCCCACGCCCGGACCCGGATTTTTCGTGTCAGACGGTTTTGTGACCGCCCGAACGACCGCTGTGGCTGGCTGGGGTGGCGTGGGCTGGGCAGGCGGACTGGCATTTTCAACACGCGACACCAACAGAGTGAGATTCTGACTGCCGTTGCGCTGTAGGCGCGGCTCGACTCCTTCTTTTAGCAGAATCTCGATACGGACCTCGGGTTTGTCTCCGGCAGAGAAAGAGATCACTCGATAGCTCTTCACGAGATTGGAAGTGACCGCGTGTTCACCGGCGGGATCGGCGGCCGCCACTCCCTTCAGGTCGATTACATAAAGGCTCGTGCTTGGGCGATAGGTCGTGTACTCGAACGGCCCATTCGCCTCTACTTCGAGCTGGACGTTACCGTCCTTAACAACCACATTTACATGCACGGTCGGCGCGTCCGCCGCCAATAGCGTTTGGTTCGACAGAACCAGGCCAGCTACAATAAGCGTTGTCAGCCCCCACGCCCAGCGCATGATCCTCATCGTCGTACTCCCGGATTCGGCGCGATATCCATACGCGGCAGGATAGCATGGCGAGCTAAGCACGAGCCACCGGCACGCTTTTACCCGTGTTCGGTTGCAAGCGCCTCGATCGCATCGCGGATGAGTTCCCGGGCAATTCATCGCAGTCAGAAACGTTCAAAAAGATCCGACGGTCAAGCATGATCCTGCTGGCCAGCGGAGACAAAGCGGTCGTCTTATTTAGAGATTCCTTAACTGCTTACGACAGATTCAGGCCCCGATTTTCACTCTCCGGCAGCTTTTACTTTCCTGATTAGGGACGAAAAACGTCCAGAGAACGGAATTTCCCGTTTGACAGAAAATCGTTACCCGAAGGGCTAAGTCACTTCCAACGCCGATCTGCTCCAAAAGACAAGCCTTTATTTATCAATGAGTTGCCGGTGAAACTTGGGGTGCGATTGGTGGTATTGGAGTTGCCACAGCAAGGAGTGATGAGGCATTTCCCAAAGGATCAAGGGGAGCGGCTGAGGGCCATCAATTCGCGGAAGGATCGAGTTCCGGAAATTCGCAATCCAGGCCGATCCGTTCCAACAACGGTAATAAAAGGAGGCGTTTATGAAAAAGTACACGAAGCCTAGCCTGACAGGGCTCGGTCTGTTGCGGGATGTCACGAAATTCAGCAGATGCGAGATCTGGTGCGAAGATCTGTAAATTCATTTAATCGAGCTTCGGAAGGCGGGGGCATGATTCAGCAATGGTTACTTGCTCCTGCCTTCCGGAGACAAATCCATCCACAACTTCGAAAATTTGACCGAATACGGAGCCACCATCCATGATTAATCGCGAGAGTTGCCCGAAGCGTAGGGAACAAGTGATCGCTCAAAAGGCGTCGACCGATTTCCTGCTCTTCAATATGGATAACGGAAGCTATTATTCGCTGAACGACATTGGCGGCAGGATCTGGGAACTTTGCGACGGCAATCGCAGCGTGTCCCAGCTCGTCGCGGCCATTGCCGCAGAATATGACGCTCCGACTGCAGTTTTGGAGAAGGATATTGTGGAGCTGCTCGAGGGCCTCGAGGAGGGAAAACTGATCGCCTAGAAGTGCGCATCAGACACGTTCGAGTGCGGGAGGAAGACATCGATGGCGTTTCCGGCCAAAACCCTTGAAGGGTTATCAAAGAGAGGACATGAGGCCGCGACCTCATCGGGTCTCGATGTCCCGATCGAGGCTTCCCCTGCGAGCAGGACATTTCGATTGGCAACCAATGCTGCACTCTTCCTGCGAGTGTTTGCTTTTGCGGCTGCGGTCCCCTACTTGCTGAGGCTGAAACTTCCCAGAGTGGCCCGCGTGCTCGCACCCCGCCGGGATCCTTCTGCCGTCGATGAGGACAGGATCGGGAGAATCGCGTCCTATGTAGAGATCGCCATTCGGCACGGCGGGCCATTGGTGCGCCCGGGATGCCTGACGCGGGGGTTGACGCGCTACTACTTCTTTCGGCGAGCGGGAATCGATGTAGAGCTGTGCTTCGGCATGGGTCGGCTCGATCAGGGATTCATGGGCCATTGCTGGCTCGTCAAGGACGGAGAACCCTTCCTTGAAATGGAGGATCCGCGATCCCTTTATGCAGAGATGTATCGCTTCTCGCGTGCGGGCAGCCGAGCATCGACGCCTGCCCAGGTAAGCGGGTCGAGGAGGCTCTCCAACTCGTGAGTGAAATCAAGCACACCCGAATCTACCGGCTCCACGGCATGGACCTCCGGTTTTCGTGTTCAGCAGCCATTGCCGAATCCCTGAATAGCCGGTTCCGTCTTCTTCCCTCCGGCGGGGAGCCTCGAGGAACCATTTCAATTGATTTTCAATCCGTGCCCGACCAGAGCCAGCACTCTGTGGAAAGGCCACAAGGTCAGGGACGATCTTTTTATGACTTGCCCTCGGGCGAAGCCAGCTATTTCAAGTCGAGCGATCAACTCTACGTTAGCTTTGGAAACGGGCTGCGAGTATTGAGCAACCCTAACCTGGGTAACGCTTCATTCTCGATTGTTGAGTCTGAGCCCACGAACTTGTTCATGGCCTCGCATCTGATCCTCACAATCTTGTTGGTAGAAATATTTAAGCGCCACGGATGCTACAGCATGCACGCGGCAGGATTCAGCAGGGAAGGCAAGGCCGTTCTGATCCCGGGCACAAGCGGCGCCGGCAAGTCTACGCTGGCCATCACGCTTTTGAGGGGCGGATTCGGTTACCTGAGCGACGACATGGTGTTCTTGCGGCGGCGTGCGGATGGATTGGGAGTCCTCAGTTTTCCGGAGGACGTAGATGTGAGCGATCGAACGATTGATTTCTTCCCTGAACTTGATTTCCTGAAGCGTTCTCCCAAAGCCGTCGGGTGGCCGAAAAGGCAGGTTCGTGCAGATGAGGTCTATCGAGCCGAAATCATCCGCGAGGCACGGGCGGGAGCAATCGTATTTCCTAGAATTTCTGCGAAAGAAACGAGCGAGGTCCGGCCGATCGATGCGGATGAAGCCTTCCGGGAGATCGTTTCCAACGTTTTGCTGACAGAAGGGCGCTCCTGCCAGAATCATCTTGATATCTTGACGGAACTGGTGAGGCAAACGCCGTGTTACCGGCTTGAGACGGGACGTGATTTCGATCGCATTCCCCTTCTCGTGCGTGAATTGTTGAGTGGCAGTCGAGAGGAAATTCATGCCTGAACCACGTACGGGGTACCCAGAGGCGGGTGACGAACTTGAGGTGAGCTTGCTTTTGTCTTGTGCGCGCACGCAGATCAGCCCGGAATGTTCCGCGAGGATTCAAGGCGCGGTGCGGAAGGATATCAATTGGCTTGCACTCATCCGCCTGGCGATGCGGCACGACGTCATGCCACTTTTGTATCGAAGCCTCGAGCAGGTATGTCCGGATTCGGTTCCGCAAAGTATTTTCGGGCCACTCCGCGCACGTTATGAAGCACAGGCGGCCGAGGCTCGGTCCCGTGCCGAAGAGCTCGTGCGGATCCTATCGCTTTTTGAGGAGCAGGGAATTCCCGCGGTGCCTTACAAGGGACCGACGCTGGCCCAAAGGCTCTATGGCGATCTATCCATGCGAGAGTTTGGGGATTTGGACATCATGATCCCTGAACGCGACGTTCCGAGGGCGCAGGATCTGATTCGGTGCCAGGGCTATACGTTTGCCTTCCTGAAAAATGCGGCGATGCTCGCTCCCTATATCCGAGCCAATCGTGAATTGCAGTTCCGTCGCTTCGATGGAGGGGCGCTCGAGTTACATTGGCGATTTGCGATGCGACAGGCCTGTGTGAAGCATGATCCCGAGCGCTTCTTAGAGCGGTTGGAAACGATCTCGCTTGTCGGCGCCCAAGTGCCCAGCCTGCCTCTGGAAGTTTACCTCCTGATCCTTGCCATGCATGCCACCAAGCACAAGTGGAGACAGCTCAAGTTGATCTGCGATTTTGCTGAAATCGTTGGACAACCCGGGCTCGATTGGCAATACGTGCTCCGCGAGGCGGACGATCTCGGCCTAAAGCGGATGTTGGCGGTGGGAATCCTGCTTGCGGAAGACCCGCTCGAGGCGGTGGCACCGGCAGAGCTGGTACAGGCGTTGAAAACAGATCGCGCGGCTCAGGCCTTGGCCGCCCAGGTCCGCCGGAGCCTGTTCCTGCCACCTGACGAAAACTGGCACCGGGAGGCCGAATATCAGTTTCAGTTCGAAATCCGGGAGCGCCTGCAGGACCGAGCGAGGATGTTCTTCTGGAATTGGTGGCCTAGAATTAGTCGGCGCTTTGTGACGGTGCCGGATTGGTATGCTGACTAGGCAGCCGCAGCGCTGCACAAATCCATTTCCTCCGAGTTTCTTTTTCAGGCATCTCCGACTCGCGAATCACTTTTTTTCGCCGGCTCCCGAAAACGGCTCGTCTGCGCATGACACTCTCACGAGGGCCTGTGGCGGTTGAGACGGCAGGGAAAGAACGAAGCGAAATGACACCAGGGGGATTAAGTCGTTCGACTTCGGTAGTCTCCAGCAGAATCACAGCTAAGGTAGAGATGCTGAATGCATACACCGGTTCGACGATGTGTCCGCTTTTCTAGGTGTGCGTCGTGCTGCGCTCCACAAAGGAATAGAGCACCGGCATTACAACGAGTGTGATCAGAGTCGAAAGCAGCAGTCCCCCAATCACCGCAAGCGCTAGGGGCCTTTGTAACTCCGCGCCAGAGCCGATGCCAAGAGCGAGAGGAAGCAGGCCGAAAAGGGTTGCAAGCGTGGTCATCAGAATGGGCCGAATGCGAATTTTCCCCGCGGCGACGAGCGCCTCGACCAGTGGCATTTTTCCTTCTTCGCGGAGTTTCTGGACGTATTCAAAAAGAATGATCCCGTTCTTCACCACCAGGCCAACCATCAATACGATACCCATGAATGACGATACGTTTAGCGCCGTGCGCGTAATCCACAGCATGGCGAAGACGCCGACAAGAGACAGGGGCGCCGCGGACAGGATAATCAGCGCAGGCATGAAGGCGCGGAACTGGATCACCAAAACGATGAATACGGCACCAAGCGCGAGCGCCAGCACGTAGAGCAAATCGTGAAAGGAGTCTTGCTGGCTTTCGTATTGCCCACCGATTTCGTAGGAAGTCCCCGTCGGCAGCGCGATACCCTCCATCATTTTCTTGACGTCGCCGATCGCGCCGCCGAGATCTCGGTTTTCAAGGCGCGCGGTCAGCGAGACCATCAAGCGCTGATTTTCACGCAGCAATTGGTTGTCGCCGTGTACCTGGTCAACTTTGGCCAGGGAAGATAGCGGGACAATCTGTTTGTTAGGCGTCAGAACGGGGAACTGCAGAACATCGGAATAGTTGTAGCGAAATGCGTCGGGAAAGCGCACGCGAATGTCCACGGCACGGTCCGATTCGCGTAGCTCTGTTTCGGTCAGTCCGAGCAAGCCAGCGCCGACTTGTTGCGTCACTTGGTCGGCAGTCAACCCGGCGCGTCCGGCAAGCGCGGGATCTACGTGAAATACGATCTCGGGGTTTCCCTTCTGCAGGCCCTTGAAATCGACGACGCCCTGGATTTTGACGAGCTTCGGTTCGACTTCGTCCGCCACTTTTTCCAGCGTCGCCATATCGTTGCCAAAGATCTTGAGTTCCACCGGCTCCGGCGAGCCTTCCAGATCGCCGAGCATATCCTGCAGAATCTGCGTGAACTCGACGTCCACGCCCGGAATGTTTTGCGCGATTTGTGCACGCAAATCATCCATCACTTCCTCGGTACTGCGCTTGCGCTGCGAAAGCGGCTTCATCTTCACGAGGATGTCGCTCTTGTTTTGCTCCGTGGCGTAGAGCCCCAATTCGGCGCCGGTGCGTCTGGAAAAAGACGCTGTTTCCGGCATTTTCTCGATGCGCTGCTCGATTTGCTGAAGAATGGCGTTGGTCTCATCGAGTGAAGTCCCCGCTGGAGTGATGCAATCGAGAACGTAGCCGCCTTCGTCCATTTCCGGCAGAAAGCCCGTATCCAGATTGAGAAACAAAACAACGCCCAGCAACACGCAGCCCAGCGCCCCGCCCACCGCAATCCCGCGATGATGTAAGGCCCAGCGCACAACGCGTTCGTACACGCGATTCACGGGCTCGATGAATTTAGCGGCCTTGCCCGCGTGACCCGTTGAGTGAGAAAGATATCGCTGCGACAATAAAGGAATCACGGCGAGTGCGAAGACCAGGGAAAGGAGCACCGACACGCCCAGGGTGAGGCAAAGCGCCGAGAAGAATTCGCCGACGACTCCCTTCAACAGGCTCAACGGCAAGAAAACGATCAGTGTAGTCGCCGTCGAGCCAATCACCGGGCCGAGAAGTTCCTGCGTGCCGCGCTCTGCCGCGACCTCGAGCGACTGGCCCAGTGCACGATGACGGTAAATGTTTTCGATAATGACCACCGCGTCGTCGATGATCAACCCGATCGCAATCGCCAAGCCGCCGAGCGACATCAAGTTCAAAGTGCCGCCAAAGAGTTTCAGAAAAAAGAAAGTCCCAATCACGGAAAGCGGCAAGGACGTGGCGGCCACCAGCGTCGTCCGCCCGTCGCGCAGGAATAGGAACAGGATTGCGACGGCAAGCAGCGCGCCGACCAGGATGGCATCCCGAACGCTTCCGATCGATTCCGAGACGAACTCCGCGAGGTCATACACCACCGAAATGTGCAGAGTCTTGGGGATGGCGGATCCTAGATTGCGCACCTGATCCTTGACTTGCTGCGCAAGCTCAAGAATATTGCCGCCGACTTGCCGGGAGATATTGATCAGCGCCGCAGGCTGACCGTTGCCGGTAATCAGAGTTTGGTGGTCCGCGACGCCATAGCGAACCTCGGCAAGGTCGCGAACACGAATCGGAGCGCCGCTGTCGATGGCCACGACCGCGTTGCGAATGTCATCGAGATTGGCAAACTGGCTGGTGGCGAGGATCAGATATTGCGAGTAATCCTTGGAAAGCTTCCCAACAGAGGTAACTTCATTCGTCGCCCGTAGCTCGTTCGCCACGTCTACCAGCGACAACCGGTGCGCGAGCATTTTCTGTGGATCGACGATCACGGAAACTTCGCGGACGTCGGTCCCTTGCACCGTGATGGTGCCTACGCCGGGCACGCGGCTAAAAAGTGGACGCAGGATGTAGTAGGCGTCGTCGCGCAAATCCGCATCGGGAACATCGCCGTTCAAGATGAGGCTCAGCACAGGAAACACGGCGGGCGAGACACGCTCAACGTCTATTTCGGCGTCCGGCGGCAACGACGCACGGGCTTCGCTGACGCGCGCCTGCACCAACTGCAGCGAATACTGCATATCGGTGTCGGGTTGGAAGAGAACCGATATCTCGGTATTGCCCCGAATCGTTTTCGAATCAACGCGCCGAACGCCGGGCGTGGTGCTGATCGACTCCTCGATGGGGCGCGTGACCGTGAGAAGCATGGTGTCTGGCGCGAGATCACCCGCGCGCGCCAGTACCACGATGCGCGGAAAATTCAACTCGGGATAGATATTGCTGGGGAGCTGAAACACCGCCACCGCGCCGGCGACGGTTAGAAATGCGGTGAGGAGATAGACCGCGTAGCGGTTTTCGCGGCAGAAGCGGACAACGTTCATGGGTTGGACTGCGGCTTGGTCTGGATTTTAGCTTCGTCGGCGAGGCCATAGCCGCCGGTTAGGATCACCGTGTCGCCCTCTTTCACACTGCCGTCGGCCAGCTCCACGCGATCCTTCGTTTCGATTCCCAATTTTATCGGCACGGCCGTGGCCGAATCCTGTTGGACGACGAACACGCGAGGCGCACCATCTCGATCGCGGTAGACCGCATCGGCGGGAACGGTCAGAACGCGGGAATGCGTGTCGACAGCGATCTCCGCGCTCAGGAAAATCCCCATTCGCAGGACCCCTTTTGGATTTGGCACGCGTATCCGAACCAAGCCCACGCCCGTGGTGGGATCAACGGCGGGCGAGATCGCCTCAACGTGTCCGACGAAGTTCTGGCCGGGCGCGGATTCGCTGGTCACGTTGACAGGTTCACCCGGATGGAGATTGGCCAGGTACATCGCCGGAGCGTTGCCGAGGAATTCAACCTCCTGAAGGTTCGCGACTTCGACGATTGGCTGCGCGGCGGTGCCATCCACTTGTTCGCCCACGCTGACGAATCGCTTGGCGACCGCGCCGTTGAGAGGTGAGACGATCACGCAGCGCGCAACTTGCAACTTGGCCAGTTCGAGCGCCGCATCCGCTTGCTTCAGGGCCGCCGAAGTCACGCTTTCCTGCGTGCGAGCATCCTCCAAGTCCTTGCGGGCCACGATGCCGCGCTCGAACAGGTTTTCGTCGCGCGTGTGCGCAAGCTGCGCGTTGTCGAAATTGGCTTTGGCCGTCTGCTCGCCGGCTTCGGCCTGTTGAAGTTGCGACCGGTAGGATCGGTCATCGAGCTTCGCCACGACCTGGCCCGCTCTCACTAGATCGCCTTCCGCAACGGTCAATTCCGCGATCCTGCCGGACACCAGAGCGCTTACACGCACGTCGTCGTTGGGCAAAGGCGAGGCCGTTCCATTGAGCGAGAGCGTCTCGGAAATATCCCCGCGAACCACGCGCGTGAGTGTCACTTCGGCCTTCGCGTTGGGGGCTGCCTCCTCGTCGGCCGATTGTTTGGAGCAGCCCGCCAATACCGCGCACAACCCTGCACCAAGGCAAAGGAGGTAGAGACGAGTTCGTGAACGGATCATGGTCGGTGTCGGTCAGTCGAGCGGAGCGCCGACCGCCTCCTCAAGCTGCGAAAATGCGGATTGAACTGCCAGCAGGCTATCAAGATAGTCCCGCTCTCCCTGCTGTACGTCGCGCTGGGCTCCGAGCACGGTCATGATATTCGCCTTCCCAGCGCGATAGCTTTCCTCTGCCATCTCTTCCAGATGCTGAGACGATGGCAGAATCGTCTGGTGGTAGAGCTGCGCTTCAGTCTCTCGCGCCTGGAGATCAAAAAAGGCGGATTCGACCTTCGCATCCGCAGCCCGACGAGCCGCCGCCAGGGCATCGTCGAGAGCGCGCTCGTTGGCAATGGATTGCGCGATCTCGCCTTGATTGCGCGAAAAAATCGGAAGCTCGATAGAAAGCTGGCCGCGCGGCCCGAATTCATAGCCTCCCGTGTTCGTACCGGGGCCGCCCGGTGCGTTGAAGTCCGATCCAAATTGAAGGCCTAGGTTCGGGATGCGATCCGCCTCGAGCAGCGATTGGCGGCTGTGCTCGATCTTCTCCTCCTCGGTAATCCGGGCAATCTCCGCATTGGAGGTTCCGGCTCGCGCAAGGACATCTGCAAGCACAGGGAGAGGCGCAAACACGCTCAGCGCGTCGCCCAAATCCCAATCGGCTGTGGCAGGCTCATTCAAGAGAGCGTTGAGATCGCTGAGCGCCACTTTTTCCTCCTGCTGCGCGACCTCCCGGTTGGCCTGAGCGCGAGCTTCCTCGAGTTCCGATTGCGTCACCTCAAGCTGCGGAATGTCGCCGGCGTCAAAGCGGGCCTTGGCGATATCGTGCAGGTGATCGGCGAGCTTCACCGCGTCAGCCTGTTGTGCGGTGGCCGCGCGGGCGTGGGCCAGGCCAAAATACGCGTCGCGGACACTGCGGCGCACCTGGCGTTCGAGAGCCGAAATGTCTGCCTCCGTCAGCGCGCTTTCCTGCCGCGCGACTTCGATTCTCCGGCCGCGCTTCGGTCCGATTTCTAGCGGCTGATCAATCAATGCATTTTCATGCGGTGCGTCACGCGAGGCCCCGAAACTCAGCGACGGATTGGGGCGTTCTCCAGCGACGCGCACACCAGCCAGTGCGACCGCGCGCTGAGCGCGGGCCGCGACGAGATCGAGATTTTGTGTTTCGGCAAGGTCGATCGCGGCAGCCACAGTCAGATTCCGCGGCACCTGCTGCGCACGGGCCCCAGACGCAATGGTCGAAACGATCAGCAGCGGCAGAAGTAGAGTTCGGCTGGGCGTCACCCGTTGAGCTCCCAAATGATTCTCGCACGGAACCGGCGCGCATCGCGCGACGACCTGATCGTAAAGGACCAGCCAGTGTTAACGTGCCTATCTTCCTGGGCCGACACCATTTCTGCACCTGCAAGGGTATCCAAATGATGATGATGCCGGCCTGAAACGATTATTAATACTCGTTAAGGTTCGACCGACACGACGATCATCAGAATGGCTGACTGAGATCCTGCATTGGAGTGAGGAGCGACCTACTGACGGACGAAACTGCGGAGGACGCTTCGCCAGTAAGGGCAGCGCGACCGCGAAGTTCGAACCTGTCCCTACGGAAAACTCCATCCGCTGCCGAATCGAAGTTGAAAAAGTTCCGCGAAACTCGCTTCAGACCGACAGACTATATCGCTGACCGCTCAAGTTCAACCGGATGAACCTATGCCAAGCATCCCGTAGGGACAGTATTCGCCACTTCCCTCTCATTGTCTTGAGGGCCCACTCTAGAACCGCCTAGAACGTTGCTTTCAAGCCCAGCAGCACTTGCCGAGCTCCGCCGGTCCCGTTAATGGGGTTGCTGTCATTCGGCTGCCCGGTAGCTATCCCAAACAAAAATGGGAGGTTCACGACACCGCCAGTAAACCCAAGACTGCGGGCATGGAAGTTGAAGACATTGAACGCCGAGATGCTGAAATCCAAGCCGAGCCGCTCCCAGACATTGAATTTCTTATGGACGGACAAATCCACTTCACGGAAACCCGGGCCTATAAGATCACCCGGTCTCATGTTGCCGAAGGTTCCCGCAGCCGGCGGAATGATCACCGACTTGCCGTTGGGTGACACGTAGCACCCATCTGCATCGAGGGAAGCCAAACCGCTAGAAGGAGGCAATCCGGTTGCAGGATTGATCGCCAACTCCGCGTTCATGGCGGCATTCACTGGCTCCGCATTGGCCGCTGCTATGCAAACTTGCGGTATGACGGCTCCGCAGCCGGGAAAGCCGAATCCGAAGCACGGAGGCGCATTTACGCCCCCGAAATTGAAATTGGTTCCTTTTCCGTAGAGGGACCACTGTTCGGTGGTGCCCCCGAAAAGCCCTCGGTTGTCGTTGACGCCGGCCAAGTCAGAGCTATCCCGACCCTGAAAAGGTGCCCCGCTTTGGACGTTGATGACGCTCGAGAGCTGCCATCCCTCAAGCAACTGACCCGGTGACTTAATTCCCGGAACGTTGTAAACGAGCGACATGCCCAAATCGTGATTGGGCGTCTGAAGTCCATATTCGCACGCGACGCAGTTGCTTTCTGTTATGTATGGGTTATTGCCGCCCTTCGGAGTGGCCAAATCCCTCTGAAAGGTATAACCCGCATTCATCGTCAGCCCATGGAAGTTTCGCTGCACGAAGGTGACTTGTAAGGCGTTATAGTTGGAAAATCCGGCCGGGCCATATACAAAGATACCGTCGAACCAAGGGTATTGGTTGAAGTACGGCTGCCTGAACTGCGCCGGTCCGTCCGCGGTTCCTAGACCGACACCCGGCGCGAGCAACCCGGCTCCTGCTGCTCCCGGTGTCGGCTGGTTAATGTTGATCTCGCTCGCCAAGTTGTAGGTGTGAGTGCCCACATAGTTCACTGTCAGTGAAGTGTTAGACTTGAAGGCGTGCTGGATGCCCAGCGTCCACGTGTACATGGGTGAACGGGCGTTGGACGTGTTCATCGAGAGCTGGCCGTTTGGTAGCGTGATGACCGTTCCCCTGGCCTTCAGGGTGCATGGCGAAGGTGTAGTGCCGTCGGGCAGTGAAAAAAGGCCGGTACCGCATGACGCCGCAGTGCTCAAGGAGGAGGGGAAAACCGGCGTGTTGAGCGCCCAGTCGAGGCCACTGCCCGCCACGGTAATCTGGCCAGACCGGACGGCCTGTGGATTCGTTGAAGCCGGAAACGCAAGAGCGCTGGAGTTATAGAGCGAGAACCCGGTGGGAGTGGTGTTGAGACCCGCGCCGAAGCCCGACGCGAGCAGGTCGTCGATTTGGGGCGTGTCGTAGCTGACGCCCATGCCTGCACGCAGCACCGTGGTTCCCTTGCCCGTGATATCCCAAGCTACGCCCGCCCGCGGGGCAAAAGCGAGGTGATCGGCCTTATAAAGGGCGCTTCCGTTCTGCTGCACCATGCCCGTCGGGGAAGACGGATCGAAGTTGCCGGCATCGTTGTTGTTCACCACGATTGCCGGCTCCAGTTCGTACCGCAACCCTAAGTCCATGGTCACTCGCGAACTCACCCGGAAATTGTCCTCAATGTATAGCCCTTCCCGGTTGAAGCCAGCCGAACTGTCCTCTTGCTGTGGGTTTACGAGAAGCGCCCCGTTCGTGATACTTCCGGCAAGGAAATTCTGCAGATCGGTGATGCAGTTCGGGCCCGGGCATACCGCGCCGGGGACCGCCGGATTCGGATTGGTGAAATAGTTCAGCGTACCCGTTATGTTGCCGGGAGCGCCCAACCCGTGGAAATAGCTGTGGTGGAACTCGAAACCGAACTTGATGTTGTGTCGGCCATGCGTCCACGCAACGTTGTCGTACGCGGTGTACGTTTTTTGAAAGACCCCCTGGTCAGCAAGAAAGAAAGCCGCGCCCAAGCTTGGAAAGCTCGAACTGCTGAAGTTCACCACCGGGAATCCGCAGAGCGGCGGTGGAGGATTCGCTCCGGATTCGAAGCCAAGTGCTTTGTAATCCGGCTGGCCTGCGTTTCCCACGCATTCCGCGTTGCCATCCCCGAGATTATACCGGTTGTAGCCAAACCGAACGTCGTTCACCCAGTTGGAATTCGGCGTATAGATCCACACCGCGCGCATCATTTGCGTGCGGCTGACGTTCAGGTTGTCCCAAAAAGACGGTTCGCCGGCGTTCGGTGTGGTAGTGGTTGCCTGGCCGAAGAAATACTCGCCATTGATGGAGTTCCTATCGTTGGGGTGATAATCGATTCTTCCGATGCCGTTATTGGAATGGCCCGAAGTTAACAACGGAAACCCAACGTTGGTCGTTGAGCTACCGTTGTACCTGAAAACTCCTTTATTCCCGCAAGTCGCTGCCCCCCCAGTTACGGTGCAATCGGCGAGGTTCAGGCTTAATTGACTCGGCGTAATACCCTGCGTAATCAGGTTATCAATGGCAAACGGTATACTGGCAAGATCATTTGGCACAAGCGCGGTCGTCGGCAGAGTGCCTACGATTGTTGCGGTTCCAACGGTGTAGCGCATGCCGTCGAAGGCACCAAAGTAGAACAACTTACCCTTCTTGATGGGCCCGCCAACGGACCCGCCAAACTGTTTGAAATCATCTGTCTGCTTTGGCGCTCCGGCCAAGTATGGATCGTACGCATCGAAGTCGTTGTTGCGCGCAGAGATGTAAGCACTCCCGTGGATAGTGTTTGTGCCCGACTTCAATCCGACGTTGACCACCGCGCCCTGGAACCATCCGTATTCCGCGGGAGGATTCGTCATCACGTTAACTTCCTCAACAGCATCCTGGGGCAGGATCGTCAGCTCATCGGTGCTGGTGGCTGCGCCAACCAGGGGTCCGGAGTTCACAAACACGTTGGAATTTTCCACGCCGTCGAGCATAAAATAATTGCCCTGCCCGCCTGCGCCGTTGGTCTGATAGTTGGGGGAATTTCCGCCCGGGTTCCCATGAACGCCCGGTTGGAAGTCCAGCACTTTCGTGTACAAGTGGCCGTTGATGGGCAGGTCGGCGAGCTGGGTGCTTTCCACCGTGCTGGACAGCACCTCGTTGCTGACGTTTATGAGCGGTACGTCTTCCGTCACGGTTACCGTCTGGGTCTGAGCGCCCGGCTGCATCGCCAGGTCGACGCGGACAGCTTGAGCAACACCCACCGAGATGCCCGTGCGGTTCATCGTCTGGAAGCCTTTAAACTCCGCGCGCACGGAGTAGTTGCCAGGGGTAAGGCTCGTCGCGGAAAACTCGCCGGCACTATCGGTGGTCAATGTCCGCGAGACGCCCCGATCCAGGTCGGTGACCGTCACACTCGCGCCTGCAATGACGCCGCCGCTTGCATCGGTTACAGTTCCCGTGATGCTTCCGAGATTGAGTTGGGCAAAAGTGGGGAGACAAAGTAACAACACTCCCAGCCCGAGACCTAACGCCTGAAATCCTGCCTTGGTACGGAAACACCGCAGTCCCAAAAACGTGTCCATATTCCCCCCCCAGACTTCTTAGCAAACTTTAGTGCCACCAATAATCCACTTCGTCGGTCTAAGCGACTACGCGGACGCGCTCCAGGAACCTCACAGGATTCAGGGAACCCGCGCCACTACGTTGCGATTTCTCAAATTCGAGTACTGGAAGCAAATGAATGTCTGTCGACCCGCCCGGCTTCGACTGATGGCGCGGAGCATATCGAAGCCACGCCCCTGCGAGCCTGAATGGATGATTAATTCTTTTTAATAATGCATTCGACGCTATTGTCTTTGGAATGCGCAGTTCGCGAGCTTAGGAGTACGTATGGGGAAGTTTCAATTGTGCCGGGCTACGCGGCGGGGGGCATTTCGCCGGTGATCGGCAGTGTGATCGTGAATGTCGAGCCGTTTCCTGGCGCGGTCTGGCACTCGATTTTTCCACCGTGGGCGTTCGCGATCGCTTGCGCAATCGCCAATCCCAGGCCACCGCTACGCGCCTCGACATGACTGGTTCCATCGGCCCGGTAGAATCGCTCGAAAATGTGCGGGACATGCTCGGGAGAAATGCCGATTCCCTGATCCTGAAATTGGACGCGCGCCGAACCGTTGACGCGGCTCAAATTCACATTGATTCGGGTGTTTGACGGCGAATACTTGACCGCATTCTCGAGAAAGACCAGGAACAGGTCGCGGAGAAAGGATTCGTCGCCTCTCGAAGCGATCTCCGGCTGAAGGTTCTGCTCGATCGAGATTCCCTTGGAGCGGGCGAGGGGAATGGCAATTTCGCAGGCTTCTTCCAAAACCTCGTTCACATACAAGTCGTCGTTCGCCACTCGGAGCTGGCCTGCATCTGCCATTGAGAGAGTAAACAGGCCCTCGACGATGCGACTTAGGTGGCGCAGCTCGCCGTGGATCACCTCCAGCGTTTTTTGGTATTCCTCAGGCTCTCGGCGCTCTGAGAGCAACAGCTCCGTCTCGCCCTGCAGCACCGCCAGAGGCGTGCGCATTTCGTGAGAGGCGTTCGACACAAATTGCCTCAACTGCTGGATCGCCGCAATGACGCGGGCGAAAAGCTCATTGAACGTCGCCGCAAGGTTCCCGAGCTCGTCCGCAGAGTTGGAAACTAGGCGTGGCGTTTTCATGTCAACCTGGCCGGGTGCGGCGATCGCTCGAGTCAATCGCGCCGCATGTTCGGTTAACTCGGCAATGGGAGACAGGCTCCGGCCTACATACCACGTGGAGATTGCCCCAGTAAGCAGCAGGCTTACCGGAAGCAGGACCATGAGAACCTGCCGGAAATGCAGCAGTACGGTGTCGATGTCGCGTGTCGGTCCCGCGATCGCAAGCACGACGGGTCGCTTCACAAGTTGAAACGGGATCAATTCCATTCGAAGCGATCCCCGAGTGCCCCGCACCGTGCGAAAAATCGGCTCGTTATCCTGAAAATTCAGCCGCCCGACGTCAATGGGATGCTCGCGCCAATTTCGGGACATATTGAGAGATTTGCCGGACGAGTCGAGCAGTTCGAGATACTGATCGGGCAGGTCGAGTTGAAACACATCCTCTTCAGGCGCATTCGTCGCAAGGTCTGCCACCATCGGGCTCGCGGCCTCGCTGAGTTCGCGGTCCAGTTGAGCTCGCAACTCGCGCGCAAAGATCGAATAAATGATCGCGTAGGTGCCGAGAAGGAGGCCGCCCACCACCATGCAGAAAAGCAGCATCATTCGAAATCGGAGGGAGCGTCCTGGCATGGATTACCGCTCCGGCAAACCGAGCCGGTATCCGGTTCCGCGAACGGTTTGGATTAATTTGACCGGATGCTCCTGATCGATCTTCTGGCGCAAGCGGTTGATGTAAACCTCGACGATATTGGTTTCTGTGTCGAATCCGTACGACCACACGTGCTCGATGATTTCGGAGCGAAGAACGGCATCGGGAGATCGCACCATCAGCAATTCAAGCAGTGCATATTCCTTGAGTGTGAGCTGGATTTGCTGGTCTCCCCGCTTGACGATTCGTCGCGGCCGGTCGAGTTCAAGATCGGCCGTGTGCAACTTGGGGCCGCCTCGATGAAAGCCGCGGCGCGTGAGCGCGCGGACCCGGGCGTGAAGCTCGGCAAGCGCGAAAGGTTTCGTAAGGTAGTCGTCGGCGCCTGCATCGAGGCCTTCCACGCGCTGTTCGACAAGACTCCGCGCCGTCAGCATGAGCACGGGCGTTTCGAGACCAGCCTCTCGAATTTCCCGGCAGACTTCGACGCCACTCAGTCTCGGCAGGCGAATATCGAGTAAGACGAGGTCGTAGTTTAGCCGCGTGACGAGGCCCAAAGCCTTCTCGCCGCTTTCGGCGACATCGACGGTATATGAGTTTTCACGAAGCGAGCGCGCGATGAAACTTGCCACCTTCCGTTCGTCTTCTACCAACAGGAGACGCACACAGGCCTCTCTTTCCAGCGGTTTCGCAAGACAGCGTCCAGTACCCAACGTTCTTGCAGGTCATGTGAGTGCAAACGGCGGTCAATCATCATGAACCGCAGGAATGGCGACTATGGCGCGGATGTTAGGGCCGTTGAGTGAGGTCTGTCAACGGCCATGAGTCCATCTGGCAGATCGACGACTCATGCCCCGTCTCTCATAGGCGGCAATTTCCAACCGCACTGGCCATTTGGGAGACGCCTTAAACGACTTCCCGACCGTCACGCTGAATCCCCGGCGTTGACTCAACCAAGGTTGCTTCCCCCCCCAACCGCTCAAGTGCCAGCACTATGTTGATGGCCATTCACAAGAGTTTGACGCGAATCCCGAAATTACGGTTACGAGAAGTAGGCTAGAGCAAGGCGGCGGAGCGAGCCACGGTGGCGCGGAGGGACGGGAAGGTCTTTGGTTGTGCAACCTGGTTGCACAGAGCCAAAGTTACCAAGGGAGGAATTCAAGCGGGAGATCGAGCGACGCCTGACTGGAAAAGAGACCGAGCCCTGGGAGCTACGCTACTTCAAGGTCTACAAGAGCCGGCAGCCGGTGATCGAGCAAGCTTTGGAAACAGCCGCTCGGATGCTCGGAAGTGATAAATCGCGAGGATATGCCCTGGAGATGATTTGCGCTGGCCTTCTAGCGGGTGCGAACTTGTAGATCGAGAATTCCGACTCGCTGATAAGCTCTTTGAACCGCCTCGTCGAATTCCTTCCGAAACTCAAAAGGCAAGAATTCGTGAATCAATTGCAAAGGTCCGCATGAAATTTCGTAACTCAAGACGTCCGCGCCTGCGGCTTGGTCCCGTCTCTATACCACAAACTTTGGGAAGAGATATTGAAGAGAGACGGGTGGCGCTGTCAGCATTGCGGAACCATGAGCGACCTCCAAGTCCATCATATTCTTCAATCGTGCAGCTTTCACGGTGATGATTCCGAGATGAATCTGACCACTTTGTACGCTCGATGCCACAACCAAGTCCACCTACAGTCGCCCCAGTGAACGTCGTCAGCATTTCTGATATCGGCGCAAGGTTCAGTTCCGCCCAAAGTCAATGAGCCACTTTCTAGAGTACGAGGTCGCAGTGGAAGGACTCGAGGTAAACTCGGAAACGACCTTGGGTTCAGACAGGGCGGGTAGCGGGGGCGGTAGTCCGAACGGCACGCCCGACGCCCTGGGCTAACCATCGGGCCGGCAAGGGATTGGCTTCCTGGAGAGCAGTGGGTATTTTACCCGCCACTCTGTCATTCGGAGGATCACTCGATTGGTACGAATATTCCGGAACAATCTCTTTTATCTTGCATCGGACGGGCTCAGCGCCATCCACGCCCAAGGAGGTTCTCAGTTCATCAAGATGGCGCTGTAACTTGGACCAACCATCGAGTGCGCTTCGGGTTCTTTTGATTTTCTCAAACGGCGTTCGATGGACTTCTTCGGTCGTGTAAAAAAGCTCCTCCGTCAACTTCTCACCCTCTCGCAGCCCGGTGAAATTAATGCCGACTTCGCGTTCCGTCCTTCCTGAAAGCCGAATCAAGGTGCGGGCGAGGTCCAAAATTCTTACAGGCTCACCCATGTCCAAGACCAAGGTGTCACTGTGGTCTCCAATGACGAAGGCCTGCAATACCAGTGAAACGGCCTCGTGTCCGGTCATAAAAAAACGTTTGATCTCCGGATGAGTGATGGTTAGAGATTGGCCAGTTCGGAGTTGCTCCTGAAAGACAGGAACGACACTGCCGCTTGAGCCGAGTACGTTGCCGAAGCGAACGGACACACATCTCATTCCCTTGGCAGGCCGGCAGGCGATAATCAGCTCATTAACTCTTTTTGTGGCTCCCATGATGCTCGTGGGATTTACGGCCTTATCGGATGAGATCACAACAAGGCTTTCGCAGCCATTCTCTTCCGCAATTTCAAGCAAGTTAAGTAGGGCAAAGACATTATTTTTTACTGCCTCTTGAACATTGCGCTCCATGACTGGGACGTGCTTATAAGCTGCCGCGTGAAATACGATCTCGGGGCTGTGCTCCAAGAAAACCTTGCACATACGCTCGTGATCGGCGACGTCGGCGACGCAAAAAATTGCGCGGCCAGTGCCTTTGAGTCTTGAAAGCTCCTGCTGCAAGTAGAATATTCCCGTCTCACTTTGATCCAAACAGAGCAGCGCGGCAGGGCCGTACCCCAAAATCTGCCGGCATAACTCTGATCCAATCGAACCTGCCGCGCCGGTAACCAGCACCACGCGGCCATCAATCTGCTCTCGTACAGATCTCAGATCAATCTCTACCGCGTCGCGCCCTAGAAGATCCTCTAAATTGACATCACGAAACTGACGGATGCTCCCCTGACCAGTGATGATGTCGCGAAGTGCCGGCACCGTTTGGAACCTTATCCCAGACTCCTCGCATATGCTCACGAAGCGTTGCATTTGTTTTCCTGTGGCTGAAGGAACAGCAATGAGGACCTCATCCACTGGACGTGCAACGAGTAAGGCCGAGAGCTGATCGACGTTCCCGATTACGGGAACCCCATGGATCTTGATTCCGAATTTGGAGCTATCGTCGTCGACACAGCCAACAATTTCGTAGCTGTTCCGTGAGCGTTTGATTTCCCGAATGACCATCTGTGCAGCCATCCCTGCACCGATCAGTACCACCTTCTTGTGGGATGTTGCGACCTCGCGTACAGATTCAGTCAACACGCGCGAGAGCAGTCGAACACCGGCCAGCAGCCCCGTGCTGAGCACCGCTTCAAGGATGTAAACCGATCTCGGAAACGCCGTGATGCCTAGGCCAAACCGCATGACACAGAGAAAGGCCACGGAACCCAGCGCAATCGCCTTCAAAATATCCAGTGCATCGCTCACGCCCGTGTATCTCCACCAGCCACGAAGAAGCCCAAATCTGCCGATGGCCGCAAGTCGGATCATAATTAATAGAGGTGCTGAGGAGAGCAGTAGCGCGGGATAGGGCAGTGAAAAGTCGAAGCGTAGAAGCCAGGCCAGAATGAGCGAAATGAAAATAAGAAGCGCCTGGAAAAAAGCGATCAACCAAGCGCGATACTGCAAGAGAGTGGAGGGGAACAGCTTAATATTGTTATTAATCATCGGCAAACGATTTGGAAGCGGATCAGGATGTTTGTTCGACGCGCGACATCGCGGAATCAAATTGGTCGGAGGTTCGTGCCAGTCACGCTTCGTGGTCTGAGTTCCTTACAGTAATGATGGTCGTGCTCGGAACAATCAATCGTTTAAAACATTTTCAGAGGCGTCGACTCAGCAAATGATCTTGGCTTACTTCGCCGCCGCATTCATGACCTTTTCAACAGCCCGACATGTGTCCCACATATCGCTTTCGGAAAGGGTCGGATGCACGAGAAACATCAAGCTCGTTTCCCCCAACTCCCGCGCCACCGCACGGTAGTTGCCAGGGCACAATTGTCTTGGGAAGGCTTTTTCAAGGTATATCTCACTGCAAATCCCGCTGAAGCAGGGGATGCCTTCGGCATTAATGGCTGCCATAATTCGATTCCGATCCCACCCTTCTCTTAGGCGTTCGGGACGGAGAAAAACGTAATACTTATAATAAGCGTGGTCGATTTCCCTAGAGGGCAGCGTGACACGCAAGGCGGGGCAACCCGAAAATTCTCGATTCAGGATGGAAGCGTTTCTTCGCCGAATCGTCGCCCACTGAGAAAGCTTTCGAAGTTGAACCCTGCCAATAGCCGACTGCATTTCCGTAAGGCGCCAGTTCGTGCCGAATGACTCGTGCACCCAACGGAAACCAGGCGAGTCTTGATCATGACAAACTGCCTCATAGTTCGTGCCATGATCCCTGAAACTCCGGGCGCGTTTCCAAACCGTATCGTCACTGGTGGTTAGCATTCCGCCTTCTCCGCCGGTCGTAATGATTTTGTCCTGGCAGAATGAGAATGCCGCTACATCCCCCAACGACCCCACGGGCCGGCCCTTGTAAGTCGCCGCGTGTGCCTGGGCACAATCTTCGATCACCCTGATACCGTGGGCACGCGCCAACTCAAGAATGGAATCCATGTCGCATGGCCAGCCTGCCAGATGGACGGCGATGATCGCTTTTGTCCGGGAAGTGAGCAAGGGTCGGACGGTGACAGAGGTGAGGTCTTGACTCGTCGCGTCCACGTCCGCAATTACGGGTGTCGCGCCCCGCATGACCACGCAACTCGCCGACGCAATAAAAGTCCGGCTCGGCACGACAACTTCATCGCCAGGCCCGATTCCCAGAGCTTGAAGAGCAAGCTCTAACGCCACCGTGCCGTTGGCAACGGCAATACCGTGCTTGCAGCCCGTAAACGCTGCAAATTCCTTTTCGAAAAGGCGCCCTTCCTCGCCAGTCCAATAATTTACCTTGCCTAAGTGCAACACGGCAGCAACAGCATCAATCTCGTCCGGTTCAAAAGAAGGCCAAGGCGCAAACGAGAACTCGCGGCTTGGCTTGCCGCCTTCGATTGCTAACTCCTGGATGATTGCGTCGGGAGTCATCGTTTTACTCTCTGGAAACCAACGCGTTTCGTGACAAGCCTTCATGCTCGATGCGACGGTGTATTCGTGCGGGGACGCCAATCGCAACGACCTGATCCGGAAGATTCTCGACGACAACGGCTCCCGCCCCGACAATCACGCGGGAACCGATGCTCACGCACTGGAGGACGACCGCCCCTAGGCCCAAGTGAGAAAAGGCTCCTAAGCGCGACGCTCCGCCCATCGCAGCGTTGGGAGCTACGTGAGCGTAATCGCCGATCTCCACATCATGTTCGACAATCGCGCCGGTGTTTACGATGACGCCCGTGCCGACATTTGCTTCGGGATTAATTATTGCTCCAGCCATGACCACGGTACCTCGACCAAGCCGGGCGGCTCGAGAAACTGTTGCAGCAGGATGAACTACGGTGAGGAGATCGATCCCCCAGCGTAAGCAGCGCTCTGTAAGCAGCTGCCGCGAACGGCTTTCGCCAGTTCCAATGGCAACCGCAACGCGAGAATTGGAAGCTTCCTGGCGCAGCCATTCTCCATCTCCTAGGACTGGAAGCCCCATGACCGTGGTGCCCAGCAGTTCTTCTTTGTCGTCCACGAAGCCAGCGAATTCGGTCTCGCCATTGGAAATTAGGATGTCTGCAACGACCTTTCCGTGTCCGCTGGCGCCGTAGACAAAAATCCTTCTCGTCTTCATGACTTATTGGCCTCGCTTCCTGAAAATTCCGGCATGGTCGCGTGGCCTTGTTGGGAAATACCGCCTTGTTTCACGACTTGCCATAGGGTCTGAAACAAGATTCGAATATCGACCGATAGAGTCCGGTGGTCGACATACCAAAGATCGAGGGCGAATTTCTCTGGCCAAGTTAAGCTGTTTCTGCCGTTGACCTGAGCCCAACCTGTCATTCCTGGCTTCACATCATGCCGGCGAGATTGTTCGGGTGTGTACCGATCCATATACTGCATGAGCAACGGTCTCGGACCGACGAGACTCATCTGGCCTCGGAAGACGTTCCACAATTGCGGAAGCTCGTCCAGGCTCAGCCGTCGTAGAATCTTTCCTAGCGGCGTCAACCTTTCGGCGTCGGACAGCAGAAGCCCCTGTGCGTCCCGTGCAACATTCATCGTCCGAAATTTAAGCAGCGTGAATGGTCGGCCTCTATAACCGGGACGCACCTGCTGGAACAGCACGGGAGGCCCCGAATTCAGGCAGATCGCCACAGCAATAAGCAGCATCAACGGGAAGAGGATGAACAGAATGCTCCCCGAAACGATAAGATCCGTGAGGCGTTTGACGAGAGCGCTCATTGGGAAACAACCGAACTGCTGGACATCGCAGTTGTGACCACCTGCCTGGCAGCGGGACTTGGAACGGACAATCCTTTGTCCCGCAGTTGTTGCAAATACTCCTGGATGATCGCGTCCCAGACGGTCTCCTGCCGAAAGTCACGCAGTGCTCGCTCTCGCCCCGCACCGCCCAAAGCCACGGCCAGACTCGAATCTTCCAAGACCAATTCCAAGGCTCCAGCGAGAGCCTTGGCGTCCCCAACTGGAACCAAGATGCCGGTCAAGCCGTCGATCACCGAATCCACGACGCCCGTGGCCCGCGCGGCGACAACCGGCTTGCCGGCGGCGTTGGCTTCGATGGCAGCGTTGCCGAAACCCTCTCGGTGAGTTGGGAAAGCGAGAACATCCATGATGTGGTAAGAGGGAACTGGATCTTCCACGAATCCCGTTTGGATAATCCGTGGATCGCTCTCCATGAGGCAGTGAGTCTCAGAAGGGAGCGGGTCTGCTTCTTCCACTTCTCCGACGAGCAGCAACCTCAGTTCTGGAATGCGCTTGCGCAACAGTGAATACGCCTCGACGAGTTCAGCAATTCCCTTGTCTCGCGTCAGGCGTCCGACGAAGCCCACGACCGGAGCTTCCCGCGGGATGCTCAGGTTTCGCCGGATCTGATCGGCATGACGCAACACCTCGGGTGTAGGAGCGAATCGCTTAGTATCGACCCCGGCGTAGCTGCCGGAGGCAAGCACTACGGTTCGGTTGGCGTCCACAATACCGAGGTCCAGTGCTTTTTGTCGCATGCTCTCGCTAACACAGATCACTCGGTGAGCGCAGAGGCAGGCGATACGCTCGGTCAAAATCAGTAGCTTCCTTTTGAAGCCTGTCGTGGTTTCGCATCTCAACCCGATCAAAGAATAGTATCGACAGGGAACCCGGCACGCCCAGGCCGCGATGCCACCAAGCAGGCCCGCTTTGGGAGTGGCAACATTTGTGATTGTTGGCCGGAGACGCGAGAGAACTCGCCAAATCCGCCAGAGAGAGAGCAAGTCGCGCCAGGGCGATATCTCGCGAGCCATGGGAACCGCGATAGTTCGCGCACCCTTGCGTTGCGCTTTGCTGAGTTCCCCGCCCGCCGACGAAACGATGACAATCTCAAATCCTTTCTTCTCGAAATATTCGGGCTGACCTTCCAGGAAGCGTGCGGTCAACGAGGACGTCAGGATATTGACGACTCGGATGAGGTTCGGTTCGCTCGATATTTTGAGAGTGTTCATCACTATTTTGGAAGTCGAGCAGACAATATGCCGACAGTTCGAGGCTGTCCTAACCCTTCACTTGGGCCCATACCTCGGCCCAGCGCTGCAGGCTAGGCGGGTTCAGCGAGCGAGCGCGATGTGCTAAAACAAGGTAATTGAGGCCTGTTGCGATGGCCAAAACATCCACAAATGCTTTAGTGGAGTGGTGCAGAACGCAGCCTATTGCCTTGAAATATTCCTGGCGTTCGAGACAGCCTTTGAATACCGCTGTCGCAAATTCGTACCTGCCGCGCAGCATCTTACTGAGAACGAGCCGGTCTTCCCGATAGCCGCAGAGTATTTCGGGCAGAGAGGCGAAGCTACTGGTCGAGTAGCTGTTAAGGAGCAACACTTGGTCTTCCGCGCGCATAACTCCGGCTTCGTAGGGATGAGCTCGAAACCATTGCGTGCGTCCTATCCAAGTGGGATGTCCGATGTAGAAACCGTTCGAGGGCCGTTGGCAGATCTGTACGTGAGTCCCCGGCACCGGACGACATCCCACTGCCACGCCGTCGTCCTTGAAGACAAGCATGCTGCAGCCGAGTAAATCGATCTTCGGATGTCGTCCCAAGTACTCGACCTGTCGCTCGAGACGCTCGGGGTAAGCAACATCATCACCGTCCATGCGCGCGAAATATTCCCCGCGGCTCATCGTAACCGCTAGGTTCAGGCGGGCTACACGACCTCTATGTAAATGATCCGTAAACACCGAAATCCGAGGATCGGAAAAGCTCCGCGCCACATTCAGCGTGTTGTCGTTCGAACCGTCTTCCATCAGCAATAGTTCCCAATTTCCGTAGGTCTGGTTCAGGATCGATCGAATGGCAGTCGCCAGTGTCTTCTCGCAATTAAAAACAGGCATGCAGACGCTGACTAGCGGACACAGTGTGTCTCGAGGTGGTGAATGCCGAAGGTTCCTCAGGTGGCTGGTCATAGCTCTTCGTAAGTGCGAGATCAACTACAAGCGATGGATGAAAAGAAACTCGCGTTGTTGGAATGGGATAGCATTTTTCGAGATCCAGCAATCGACATCAGGCAACCGAATTTCGCGCATTTCTTCGTCAGCCGTGGTTGCCGTATAGCCATGCGATGCCATGAGTTCGAAGACAGAGCGAAAATGTGGATTGAATCCGCCGGGATGGCACTCACTAAGACAAATCTCGATCTGCCATACTGGCGGTGGTGAACTCTTCAATAGTTCACTTGCGCCACGGAGTACCTGAAGTTCCGCTCCTTCAACGTCGATCTTTACGAACAGTTTTGTTCCTTTGAAGCGAGAGCCGATGGCAACGTCCAAAGAAGTTGTGGACACGACCCTGCTAAATTTTGGATTCATCCCGGACCAACCGGATATGAGTGAGGCCGCTGGGCCACCTCCCCCGTCATAGAGCACTTGAAGGCCGGGTTTAGACGTGACGGCTACCGGCCAGATTTCACAGAGCTCTTGCCAGCCATTCTCGAAAACGTTTCTGTACAAGTAACTCAAATTCCGTCTCAATGGTTCAAAGGCGATCGCGCGCAAACCTTTGCTCAGGGCGTAGCAGGAGTACAGTCCGCAATGTGCGCCAACATCGATCAGGACGGCAGTACCTTCCGCAAGTACCACCCGATGCAGGCACGAAAGCTCTTCGTCCTCGTAAGAGCCAATGTTCATGTTTCGGTAGCGTGGCGTTAGAAGGTTGAATCCGTACGGGGTCGGCATGGGCGCGCTCAGCCCAAGGGGCGCCACGTCTCGAATATAGCGTAGCGTTCGTAAAACATGGGCGACTGGCCAAAGTTTTTTCACAAAGGATCGCAGTCGTCTAGACTGCGACGATCGTCCAACTTTGCTGCTTTCGAGTCGGCGATGCATTGTACTTACGGATCCCTCCGCGGCATGTGTTTCGAAGCTACGCATTTCATTGATGACGCAACCTCAAGCTGAATTAAGGTGATCCGGGATCTTGGCTGACGTGAGGCAGATGCCTTCAATCCTCTCGGCAATTTTTGCCCACTCAAAGCGCGAAGCGTTGTTTCGTGCTTCGATAGCCATCGAGTCACGTAGGTCCCTATTCCGAAGCAATTGGAAGAGGCATTCGCTCAATATTTCTGAGTTGCCAATTGGGAAGAAGAGGCCGCTCTTTTGAGAAATAACCTCTGGGAGGCCGCCGTGGTTGCTGCAAACGACTGGCTTGCCACAGGCTTGAGCCTCCAAGGCCGCCATTCCAAACATTTCGAGATTGCGGGTGGGCATCACAAATACGTCGCAGAGGTTATAGGTTGCCGCCAAGTCTTTTTCCTGTATGGCGCCAAGATAGAGCCCACCGACCTCTGAAATTTGACGGGTTAGATCGTTTTGACCTTGGTTCCCGAATTGGTCAGCCGGCCCCGCGATCACAAGGGACACATCCGTGAGTCTCTGCTGCAAACGCTGGAAAGCATCAATGAGAATGTCGGTACCTTTCTGTCGACAGACTCTTCCCACATAGAGAATCACGCGCTTCTTTTCGATTCCCAGCGCTTGCCTTCTGGCGGCACCACTTTCGAGATCGGGAGAAAACTGCTCGAGATTGACGCCATTGTGGAGGGTGCGGATGGGCACGTCGTCGGAGCCCCAGTAAGATTTGTAACTTTGTAGGCAGTAGTCGGAAACAGGCAGCAGACAAGAAAACTTTCGCAGCGCACTGCGGTACCACCAATATAAAGGCGTCTTTTTCCCACGGCGAAAGATAAAGTGATCAAACGACAGAAACTTCTTGGCGCGAATCGATTTTGAATATGCCGCCCCCTCTGGCAGATTGTGAAAATGGAGCACATCCACTGATTCGCAACGCAGTTCTCGAAGTGCTTTTTTCATGTATTCGAAATCCCGGAATGGCATCCGGTATCGGCAGGCGACGCTACGAATCTCGACGCCATGAGAGTTGGTCCGACTCGATTCCAAGTCCCCGGAATAAACGATCACCTTTTCGCCTCGCGCAGATTGAGCCTTAGCCATTTCCAGCACCCGGCGCTGAACTGCACCGCCCAACGGGTACGAAATCGGCAACGCCGATGGACCGAGATGGACGATTGTCACTGGACGATTTTCCCGAATCGTTCTCGAGCGATCACAACGACGGCACAAGCCGGTTCTCGGTTTCCGATTGCTTTTGCATTACCGGTAAGACGCCGGGGGACAAGGCTTGAGATAGCACTAAGAGAATTAGACCAGCGGTTCTTTCATCGCACAAATCAGGTTAATTCCTATTTTCAAAACAGCGTTTACCGGGACGCCGAATGCTTTCTGGCGGCGGCGCGGTCCCCTTTTCGCAAGCAAATCGCCGTACAGCTCTAAGTGCCGATCGACCATGTTCTCGATCGAGAATCGCCGTCTCGCATATGCGCTCGTGGCGTTGCTTCGCGCGGCGAATTGCTCGTAATGTTCGAGCATGTATGTAACTGCAACCGCCAATTCATCGGGGTGTCCCGGGGAAATACACAACCCGTAACCTCCCAGTTGCTCGCGCACTCCTCCGACATCGCTTGCAATGACCGGCGTTCCGCAAAACATCGCTTCGGTCACAACGCTTGGAAGCGCCTCGCCTGAACTCGGAAGCACTAAGACATCTGCGCGCTGATATATAGCGGCGAGCTCGTGGGGAGATTTGGGCCCTAGGAAGGAAACGCGTTCGCTCAAGCCCAGTTCGACAGTCAACTGCTTAAGGGGAATTTCCAAAGTGGAATTGTGATACACAAGCTCGAGCTCACAGGGTTGTCTGATGAGCGCCAGAGCGCGCAAAAGTACGTTTACGTTCTTCAGCGGAATCAGTTGACCCGCATAGAGCAGGCGCCAAGGGCGACATTTGCCCCCACCGTTGTTTCGAGCGTACGTGTAGTTCGACGGGTCAATCCCGTTCGGTATGACTGCGTGTAGTGCCCCAGCCAGTTGGTAGTTCTTCCGCTGAAAATCGGCTTCGGCTTGTGACAGCGACACAACTGCATCAGCGCGCGACGTCACGAATCGGGCAGCAAGCAGCCGGTGCCGGTAAATCAATTCTGACATCGCCGATGGGGAGTGACTGGTATATACGAATGCTGCATCGCTGCTGTCCGTAGCCACTCGGGTTGCTCCATAGCTCAGGTGGTGAACATGGACGACATCAAACTCTTTCGCGTCAATTGCGGCGTAGTGACTAAACGTAGTCACCTCGTGTCCCCCGGCGATGAGACCCTGCTCGAGAATCGTTTCCGGAGTGTATCGGACGTTTTTCCGATACGATTCATCTCTACCGTAAATTCCACCAATGATGGCAATTTTCATCGATATGCAGAGTAGTGGTGCGTAACCCAATCCCGCTCAAGAATTTAGCGCACCGCCTTCAGTTAGCGCCATGAGCGCGTAGCCACCAAGAATGAGAACAGACTTCTCAGGGGCAAGACGGAAGCCTGCCCGGCGCACAGCACTTGAGACGGTGGATTTTAGTCCGGGCCGGGCCAAATCGACTACAGCGGGTGTATAGGACCAATCCAACAGACGGTACCCACAATCACTGAGTGTTGCTAGCGCAGTGTTCTTCGAAAAATGATGGAGATGACCAAAAACCCTTCTATTAAGCATAGGAACTTCTCTTAACAAAGAATGTACGGTCATCTCGAGCGGGATTTGAAAGAGAACATGGTGGGCTTTGTCACGAATGTTGTGGAGGAAACCAAAGTAATCTCTAACATGTTCCACAACATCCAACACCAACAAGAGGTCGAATGGTTCAACCTGGGATGAGGCAAGGTCTTGCAGCTTGAAGTGAAGAGACTCGTTGCTTTTTGGCAGGCATAGGCTGAATGCGTCGGGCGAAATCTCATACCCAAAGAGCGATGTCTGGGCCGGAAGTTTACTTTGCAATTCGACGAGCACCTGTCCTGCCCCACACCCAACTTCACATATGGTACGTACCTGGCAGCGATTATGCCGGGCAAGCATCTTCATTATCTGATCTGCTTTCCACGCGGCATCTTCGGAATGCCAAGTCGGATGCCTCTTGAGATATGTGCCGTCCGTATAGATAGACACGGGCTTATTCTCAGATCTGGACCGACGTCGCGCAAGCAATTCTCATGGGTTTAGTTTCAAGCTGGGCTTTAGCGTTACAGACGCGTTAACCCCGCTTCGTAGGCACGTGCAGGCGACCGGCTGAACGAGACTTCAAACGTCGATAGACAAAGTACAAATAGAAGGGCCAGCAAAAATAAATGAAGACTTGGCTTACGACAGATAAACTTCCAAAAATAAGAACGAACGTCCAAACGGAAAAGTACTGCCAGATGAACATTTCGAAGAATGACTGCGATAACACGAAGGCAGTTTGAAGCTTAAATGCGATCCAACCCAGGACCGAGAAACCTACGAGTACTCCTGCAAGATGGAAATCAAGAAACGCCTCACCTTGAAATGGCGCAATCTGGTCTTCAACATCGAGCATGCCGTAGATCAACCGATTGTAGATTGCGGTCCCGCTGTTCTCCCTAAATGGTTTACCCAAGATAGGCAATGGTGCCAAGGCGGAAAAAACCAAGACCTTTCCCCATTGAGGGTCCGCGCCCCATTTGCCGGTTTCCAAAAAGAACCCGAGAAATTGGGGTGCACTCCCGTAGACTTGAAACATCTCCGTAAGCTCTACTTTGTCGGCCAGTAGATTGCGAACGGACGGGTCGTTGAATAACTCCTCTCCTGTGAAATTACTGCTTCGGTAGGCACCATAGAATGGCAACAACAAAAGAACTACCAGAACAATTGCACCCGCCGAAACCGCGGCCCTACGCGGAACTCGGGTTGGGCCACTCACGATGACGGCAAGCATGGCCACGAGGGGAACGACGAGCGAACCTCGATTGTAGTTGAATGTCGCGTTCGAGAAACAGACCGCCAAAATCGCCAATGTGGTCACGACGCTACTAAAGCCCTCAGTCTCGTGAGAACGCTTGCGGTCGAGCCAGCGACACCACAGCATGACGATGCAGATTCCCAGAAACGGCCGCAAGAACTGGCCTGCCGCCGGTGCCAACCTATCAGATACGTCTACAAGACGGCTTAGGTAACCAGCCGGATCAGAGAAATATTCCTTCACCTTGCTGAGAGCTCCAAACGCGAGAAAAAATCCTGTGAAACCCATAGCTCCGTTTAAGGCGATATACGCGAGAGACGGGGCCGATCGAGGGTCCCGCTGCGACGCACTCGATTGCCGACCGATTACCAAGCCGCGTGCAAAGTAGTGGTACGTCGCGCAGAAGGTAATGAAAGCGGCGGTGTTGATCAGCATTGCAAAGTTGATGGCTCGATCTGACGGCAAGAAAGGCAGCACACCTTGAGACGGACCGAACAAGAGCACGGAAAGGGGAAGCATAACGAGTTGTAAGAAAAAGACGAACAAGGCCCAATTCCATGGGCAGAGCAATTTGCCCGAGACAGGGCGGCAGGCCGGCAAGAAACACTGAACCAGAAAGAAAACGAATGCGCCCACGAGAGCGCCGGGATACTGGTTTTCGGACGGAACCGATAGGAACGCTGTTGCCACGACGGCAAATGCCACGAACGACCAGGCACTAGAGCCAGTTAACGAAATTGTCCCGCGGCGTTTTCTGATGATTCGCGCGCCGCGGTCCTGTTCAGATAAAGCGCAATTCAATGTGGCATTAGTTTCCATGTTACTTATTAGCTGGCGTCAACCCATGAGCCCTGGTGGAGAAAGAGGAAAAGGCCGAGGCTCGTCAGTGCATACGCTAGCCCGTAGGAAACGGCTAAGCCCAGGGCGCCCCACTTCGGGATCAGCTCCCAAGCAAGTGTCACTAGCACAATGACGAGCAGCACATCAAATGCGAAACGCCACCACATCCGGTGAGCCGCAATCAAGGGCTGGCCGAGGATGGCGTTCAGGGCTTCCGGCAGCGCAGAAAATGCGAGAACGATTAATACAAGCCGCCCTCCGTGGAATGAGTTGCCATAAATGGCCATGATGGGCGCGGCAAGAATTACAATCGTCAGCGCAGCCACAAGCGCCAGACTCGCGTTCAACTGCAGGTTGGCGCGAAACACTCTTCGAAATCCCGCATCGTCGCCTTCGCCGTACAAGTTGGAGAGCACTGGCAAAACCATGGTGAACACAGAAGTGGGGACAAACAAGATGAGCAAACGCCACTTGTCCGCTGCTGTGTAGATTCCCAGCTCCGCGTATCCCTCGTGCTGACGGACGAGCAGAGCGTTGCAGACCCAAATTGCCGGGCCAGCCACAATGGAGGCCAAGAAAGCGGGAAGGCTGAAGCGGTGCAACGTACTCAGCTCTCGATGGCAGCTCGAAAACTGATACGAGATGTTGGCGGTCGCGCATTCCCGGCGCAGCGCTCGATTATTCAACGCCCAATTGATGGCCAGAGCTGCGACCGAGCCCCAGACGGCTCCGTTCAATCCGCCACGCCAAACACCGAGCACGATCAGCGGAAATGATGCCACCCCTGAGAGGACGTTGACGCGAGCGATCGTCTTGAACGCCTCGAGTCCCGCGAGCGCTCCTGTCTGGGCCCCATTCATCGCACCGAAAAAAACCAGCCCCGAACCAACCGCTAAAGGCCCAGCCAGTTGGGTGGTCGCCAAGACTTTCCCTGCAAGGAATGGCGCGAGAAGAATCAGCAGCACGGTTATCACGCAGCCAAAAACAAAAGCTGCGGAGGCGGAGAGAGCCAAGATTCGGCCGGCTTTCTCGGGATCTTGCCGGCGGAATTCGGCCACATATTTGGTGGCCGTCAAACCCAAGCCGAGGCCGGCAAAAATCCCAAACATGCCCGCTGTGCTCTGGATCATTCCCAGCGCGCCGAATCCCTCCTTCCCGAGGAATCTCGCGCAAACAACCGACGCGGCCAATAGAAAGCCGCGTGAGACGACGGCTCCGGCCAGCGACCAAACGATTCCGAGGGCAAAGCGAGCACGAAGCGAGCCTGCGGGGACGATTTCTCGATGCTTGGCGATGATCCAACTCTGAAGCAAAGCGGTCATTTTTGCGGCGCTAGGTGAGAATCAAAGTCCGCAATGTCGATCTCTACGGCGACCGAACGCATGAGCAGATCGAGCGAGATGACGAAGCGAGTGCGGTTTTTTTGTCTCAGGACGATGCCGCTCAAACCTTCTAAAGGACCGCTCAACACGCGCACCCTCTGGCCGCGCTGCACGAAGCGGTGCGGATGCATGGGATGGCGCTGGGAGAGGCAAGTACGAATCGTTTCGATGTCCTCGACCGGCAAGGGAGTAGGTTGCCCGTCAAAACCTACAAGCCGGACGACGCTAGGAATTTCCAGCACTCGGAGCCGATCGCACAACGCGAGCCGGACGAAGACGTAGCCGGGGAAAAGGGGGAGCTGCAGCCGCACTCGACGATCCTTCCAGCGGCGCACGCTTTCATAAAGCGGGAGGAAACACTCCATCGACCTATCCTCAAGCTGTTGGGTGACACCCTTCTCGTGGTTGGCGCGGGTATAGGCTGCATACCAGTGCGGCTCGAAAAATTCAGCTCGAGGTCGCAAGGCCAATTGCAGCGCGGGTTCGGCTTGCCCGATTGTGAGTGCCTGTGAGAATAGGGCGGTCTGCATTTGTTTTACGTGGCTTCGCCCCGTCACTTACAGGGCAATATGTGACCTAACCCACTTACAGGATTGACAGTTACAGCCAAATTCAAACTTCGGCACGCGCTTTCAACGGACTGGTGAAACGCTGTTCAGCTCTTTTCGGCCCCGGTGTTTTCACCATATCCACCGTACCTGTAATAGCCCTTGTAGTAGCCGTTGTGACGAACGTCGACATCGTTCAGGACCACGCCAATCAAGTGGGCGCCCACGTCGCGAATATGCAGTTGCGCTTGCTGGGCCAAGTCGCGTGGAGTGAAGCCGCCCTTGACCACCAGAATGGCACCTTCCACCATCGTGGCGAGGATCCGCCCGTCGGCGACATTCAGCAGCGGTGGCGCGTCGATCAGCACAAATTGGTACTCCGTCAACGCCTCGCGGATGAGCACTTGCATGCGGTCGGAGGAAAGGAGTTCACTCGGGTTCGGCGGCACGGGACCGCACACCAAGCAATCAAGGTTTGCCATGCCCGTCGGCCGTACCAAATGACGCCATTCTTGCTCTTCGGTAAGGTAGGTAACCAACCCCTGTGAATGGTTTTCGATGTCAAAGAGTTTGTGGACGCACGGACGGCGCATATCACCGTCAATCAGCAATACACGTTTCCCCAGCTGCGCAAGAGAGATTGCAAGATTACATGCGACGGTAGTCTTGCCTTCGCCCGGCTCCGCGCTAACGAAGGTCAGCGAACGCGGCGGTCGTCCAGCTGCGGAAAGCAGGACCGACGTTCGCAAGCCGCGGAAGGCTTCCGATAACGCCGAATGCTGGGTCCCGTTTCCGTCGATACGGATCCAGGCTTTCCCCAAAACCTTCTGCACGGAAGCATGCTTCCCGTTTCCCTTGGGGATTGCCAAGGTCTGCGGTGCCCTTCCATAAACGTCGGTGCCCGCGTCGTTCAGTGAATCTCGCGCGGGAATCAACGCGAGTGCGGGGACGCGAAGGACGCGCTCGATGTCGTCGGAATCTTTTAGCGTGTTGTCCCAATGTTCCTGAAGGAAAGCAACGCCGACGCCGCAGCCCAAACCTAATAACAAAGCCAGTCCTAAATTCAGGACGGGTCGAGGACTCACGGGTTTGGTGGGTGGCACAGCCGCATCGACGATGCGAATGTTGCTGGCATTCATTCCGGCAGAGACCCCTGCCTCTTTCAAACGCTGGAGCAAACCCTCGTACAGTTGTTTATTGGTGTCCACTTCGCGCTTGAGGATGTTGTATTGCACGGCTCTTCCCGCGACGAGGTTCGCCTGCTGTTGCTGCTGGTCGAATGCCTCACGGACCAATGCCTCGCGGCGGACGGCAGCCTGGTAGTCATCGACGATTCCTTGCGCGGCGCGTTTCCGCTCTTGGTTCAGCGTTTTCTGGACATCGTCAACCTGACTCTGAATCTGTTTCACCTTTGGGTAGTCGCTAGTGAACGTCGGTGTCAGTTCCGCCTCTTCCCGCTGCAAGTCCGCCAACCGTTCTGTCAGGTCTTGCATTAGCTTGTTGTCCACGACGCCGGGAAGTGAGCTGTAGTCGCCCGCTTGGACAAGGCGGTAAAGGGACTCTTTCGTGTAGCGATCCGCTTGTGCTTTGGTCAGCTCGTCTTGCAGCTGGCGAAGCCGCTCGTCCACGATGTTCTCGGTGTCTCCTTTTTCCGTCTCCAAGAAGAGCAGCCCGTTGTTTTGTGCATAGGCCTGAAGGTCATCTTCTGATTTTTCGAGTTTCGCCTTAAAGTTTTGCAACTGCTGAGACAACCACTCCGAGGCTTTCTGTGCGGAATCCCACCGACTCTCGAGGTTTTCCTGGATGTAGTTCGACGCGAGGGCGTTGAGAGCACTCGCCGCAACAGTTGGATCCTGTGATTCAAAGCTGACCTGAACCAGCCGGCTTCTTCTAACGGGCTCAACGCTTAGACGATCGTTGAAGCGCACGAGAATGGCCTGTTCCGTCTCTGGTTCAACGACCACACCATCCTCGCGAGCAGCCGCGTGCGTGTTTTCCCAGAACCATTCAGCCTTGGGGGGATTGAACTCTTTCACTTGCGCGAGATGCAGCTCCTCGATGACGCGCCGCGCCAAAGTGTCGCTTTGCAAAACCTTGTACTGAGTTTCGAGGTAGTTGTCGGAAACGTCTTCGAGCTGGAATAGTTCCTGGACCGTCGGAATATTGGGATTCTCTTTCTCAATCTCGAGGAGGGTATTGGCGCGGTAGATAGGTTTCTCTTTGATCGTCACGATCAGGACCGACGCGAACGTGACGAGGAGTATGGACAAAATCGTCCAGCGGCGTTTTTGGATGATTCGCCAGTACGCCCGAAGGTCCGGTCCTTCTTCCGCTTCTGCGATTTGGTACGGCTCCAGCAGCTCCGGACGCAGACGCTCCAACTTTTGTCGGATCGGATCGAACAACTGAATTTTGCTTTCTTCCGTCACGTCACCACCTATAAACAGCCGCGCTGCCGACTGAAACTGCCGCTTGCGTGCTGCCGTAGAAAACCGATTTCCCGGTGCTGTTTGGCACGAAGACGATATCGTTCGGACGCAGCATCGCGTCTGTACCCCCTGCCAAAATCTTGTTGAGGTCTATGGGAATCTCGGTGCGTGCCCCGGTGCCCTCATTGGTACGGATGATTCGCGCGTGACTTCCCGCTGCGGTGCGCGTCAGGCCTTCGGCCAGGGCCACTGCCTGCAAAACGCTGATGTTTTCATTTGTCTTCAGCATGAACCCGCCCGGTTTCTTGACATCTCCCTCTACGTACACAACCCCGGCTCGGGTTACCTTTACTACGTCGCCTGGGTAGACGGTCACGTTGTAGCGAGAATCGCCTGATTCAAGCAGGTTTTTCAGGCTCGACTCTACCGTCGTGCCGCTAACCTGGTCTTCCGAAGCACGAGAGTCGTTGGCGGCGGTGACGTTGGGCATGGCTATCGGCGAGGACGGATTACGGGCCGGTTTTTCTCCGCTAGACAATGCCGCTCCCCGCATCACGATAACCGTATCGCCCGCGTCTTCGGCCAGCCCCTCCGCCATCGAGAGGATTTCGACGAGAGACTTTGGCCCATCAATTTGGAATACCCCAGGCTTCTTGACCGCTCCGAACACCGACACAGGGTGGCTCTGCATCTCTTTCATGAAGACACTTACGTGGGGATCCTTCATGTAACTGCGGCGAAGAAGTTCCTCGAGAACGAATTCGAGTGCTTTGGGTGTGAGGTTTGCGGCCTGGACGGCACCAACCAAGGGAAGCGAGATCTCGCCACTCGCCGAGACACGCACCGCGCGGTTTAGTTCTGGCGCTTCAAACACCGAAATCTCGAGCAGATCCTGGGGGCCGATGCGATAGTCCTCCACAGCAGAGTTCGCGGCCCGTCCAGCAAGACTCTGTTTGAGTTGCCCCAAGCGTTGGTTGTAGTCGTCGGTGGTCACTTCGCGAGAAGTTGACGGAGCCTGAACGGGCGCTTCTGCCGGCGGACCAGTTTGCGACGCCGCACACAGCGGAAAGATCACCACAGCTAGAAAGGCTAGCGCAGTTCTTGTAATCGCGGCTTGCATCCGGTCGGGCACAGGTCAATCCTTCGAAAGGCCTTGGCTTTCTAAGTTACCGCGCAGCGCGTTGACGACCCCTTCTTCAGAGGTCTCGATTCGACTCAAACGAATTTCCATGAACACCCAATAAAAAACGCTGTCGTCGCTCCCAGGCGCCACCGCGAGAATCTTGATGTGTGGGTACTTGTCAAACACGAAATCGCAAATAGCCGGCCGTCTACTAAACTCCTCCTGGGCGACGATTAGGCAGTGGGCCTGCGTCCGCTCGAGGGCTGGAAGAATTTCGAGATCGTCTTCAACCTCACCTACGATCTCGATGTCGGCGTGACGAGAAAGCGCAGTTCGGACAACTTCCCTCATCATTCGCGGTCGGTTAGCGACGAGAACTCGGACTTTGTCCACACGGCACCTGAGGCGCGCCAGTATGCGGAGGCAAAACCGGTTTGGGAATGCTCAAAAACGGTCCAGCACACGCGGAATCTAGACCTCTCGAGCGTTTTTGCGCAGAAGCTGCTCGGTATCGAAGATGGGTAAACTACTTACCAATAAAGGCTTGATCTCGCGAGCCTAGTACGCAGTTGGACCCGAAGGTACCAGAGAAAGTACTAACCCATTTGCTTTCCTGAAGCAGCCGAGTTTCAACGGCCAGAATCGTGAGCAATCAAATCGGCGCACCGACCTGGTGTCGGGAGATTGCACGCGCAAACGTCTCGGTTCTTAGGCAGTGCTCGGATAATGGAAAGGGTTTGTAGACTCTCCCAGGCGATGGAGGTGTCTACCACATGTCGGCCGGCGGCGTCACAACCTGATACGATTTTGCGGCAGCGATTCTGGACGAGGCCTCAAACGCGCCGCCAGATCTTTCCTGGCGGTCCGCAGCAACGGGCGGGCGCGCGCTCATCGCCAAACGGATCAGCCCCATCACAACTGCACAGTATCCAACTTTGGCTCGCGGGCCCGCCCATTCTGTCCTTTCCAATGATCGATTCGTGGAACGCTTCGGTATTCAGTTAACTGACTGGCGCACGCAACTGCATTCGGCGTTTACCGATAGTTAAGTGTGATGAAAGACTAACGGATTACCGACCAAGTCCTTATGGTGATGATGGGAATTTTCTGCGAGAGTATGTTCAACGAACTTTGTCAGGGTGGGTTTGCATTTTTTCCTAGGAACAAGGTAAGCCTGGGAGTGAGATGAGAAGCGACCGCAATATTTGTCTGGGGGTGAGCAGTTGCAGACTCTTATCCCTATATCGATTCGTACGTTTTACCGTGGTTGCGAACTGCCTCTGGTACGGATTCTTCGCGATGGGAGTCTGCGCGCAGACGGTTTCAGATGGGCGCTCGGAGACTCAGATCAGGCAGACTGCCAACCGCGAGGCGAATTGCAAGATCCTTTACGCAGGGATTGTGGGCGCGCTTGAAACATCGAATAACAAGCGCTCCGGAGTGGTACAAATCCGCAACACCCTGAACGGGCCCGGTTATCCCGACGTCTGCGCAAAATCCTTCTCGCCATACACATGGATGTCGGGGCGCCGATGGATCCTGGAGCATTTCCCGTCGCATCCAGGGCCAATGACAGAGGACGAATTGAGGCGTTCCCCGAAAGTGATCCTCGTGGGACATAGTGCCGGCGGCTGGGCCGTGTTGAGCGTGGCTCGTGATTTGAGCCAGAAAAATATCCCCGTTGAACTGACAATACAGATCGACAGCGTGGGAATAACAGACCGCACCATTCCGGAAAACGTCAGGGCTGGAGCTATCTTTCACGCCAGGGACATTCTCGTGTTCTTGACTACAAAAAAGATCAAGACTGAGCCTGCAAGCCAGACGAAACTGCTGGCAAACGTTCGCGTGAAAGGCGTTGGGCATGAATCCATCACGCGTGATCCTCGCATACGAGAAATGGTTTTATGCGAAGTGGATTCCCTGCGCGCCAGCGATTCTCTGGTTTTAAGTCCCGCGCAGGATACGGTGGGTGCTCCGTCAGGAGGCTGTTCGTCCCACTAGAAATCTGTTGGGAGCGTGGCCTTTACGAAGTAGGAATGTTATTCGTACGGATTGCGATCCGCAGAACGGGCACCGAAGTCGTGGCGGCCGCGTTGCCGAAAGAACCCAAAGCTGACTCGCCATTCGAACAGCACGGGAAAATAGGGAGAATTTCGAATCTGGACTCCGACCTGATTCGTAAAGTTGCCCTTGTGGGCGCTCGGCAGCTCTATCACGTATCCTACGTGATAGGACACACCACCATATTGCCAGTGGACCGCTTCTGTCGATAGGGCGGTGCTATCGACCCAACTCGGTGTGAACGCGAAATAGAAGCCCTGTGTGTTTGTGACCAGGCGTTCGAGACGTAGACCTGCATACATCGTCCACCGGCTATGTACGATCTGGTAGCGCCCGTCGAGATGCACCAACACCGCCTCTGTGAAGGGTGTCCATGCATACTCAAGTCCGAGGCGGGCCGGCAACGGCAGAAGGCCTCCCGTCATATGACGGAAATCTCCGACGAGAGCCACCGAGAGTTGCTCGCGGCCACCCGACCAATCATAGATTCCGACGCCAAAACGCACCTCTCGCCAAGGAACGACGTAGGGTTTGTAGATGTTCTCCGGAACTTGCGCATCGCGATGATCGATCAAGTGAGCGGTCGCGGCCTCCGGCGACGCGACGGCGCAATCGTCGCAGTGTGCAGCGTCGGGAAGTCGAATCAGCTGGCACACCTGATGTCCTGAGTCCGTAGGGAAACCAGGGAAGAGTTGACTGGAATCGGCGAGAGCGAAGCGATCTTCGGGACTTCGCGGGAGACTCATTCGCGCGCGGTATGGCTCCATCAGATCCCCCCGCTTTTTTCCGATGTCGCGCAATCCCCAGACCTCATACGGCTCGAGGTGGAGGTTGTCGTCCAGGCCGCGCGTGAAACTGCCGTCGTGATTGAGATCGGGCGCCATGGCGTGTTTTCCAAACTCAACGTTCGCGTAAAGCGGAAGAGTGACGGGAGGTGCGTTCTTGACGAGCACGGAATACAGATTATTCGACACGAATCCATTGTGATCAGAGGCGAATACGTTGCGAACCGCTCCCCCGAGTTTATCCACTTCGATGAACATGTGCTCCGAATCGTGGATATGCGCGTGAGGCTTACCCTCATCAAACGGGTAGTAATACCAATACTCGATGAGCCATGTCCCGGGGTAGGAAAGCGTGCGGACGTACGACGCGCAACGCGACCAACGCTCGTTGCCGAGCGACGCGTAAGCCTTTTCGTAATCCTGCCGCGTGGTTCCATGCGCGAGTGGTCCGATATCGTTCCAAATGCCGACGTCGCTGGGGAAATCGGGCTCACCCGGCGCCAGTTCTAGCACCGGTGCATAGAGCTCCTGATTGGGCGAAACCAGATAAAATGACCAGGAAAATTTTGGTTTGCTGCTATCTTGCTTGAGCCGCTCCGCGAGGGTGCTGAGTGCCGCGTCATCCACTCGAACGGGAGTATCGAGCGTCCCATCGATCGGCGCCGATCGGCTCAATTCAAGGCTTGCTCGAAGCTCGGCGACCACAGGATCCGCATACTCTGCTAGTCGAGGTTCCGGCCGGCGCGGATCGATGATCCTCGTCATACTAGCTCCCAAACCGCTAGTGGCGCCCGTCGAGCGGTCGGTCACCACTACCAAGAAATCTCGTTGACCTCCTGGGTATCCCGCTATCAGTTTCCATTGCGAGCCAACTGGCAAACGATAAGCAAGTTCCTCACGGCTTCCGTCAGGCGCAACAACGACGAGCTTGCCATCGTTGAATGCGTAGAGGACGCGGCCGTCTCCGCGGACTGCCGCTGCCGCTGCCTGGCTACATTTGTTTGGATCGAGGCTGCCAAGATCGTCCGATAAACATACTGTCTCGCCCGAGACCAACGGAAAGAGTTGGTGGGGAAGGCGATGCTGAGGCGGAGGCAGAGCGTTGCCGTCGATTTCGGTGATGCGTTCCGTTAAGTCGACAACAAGCGGGGCCCTTTTAGCGAACCCGACCAGCAGCTTTGTTCCCGAAGATGAAAGGACTGCGGTGCGCGGCCTATCGCTAGAAGCAGAAAGGACGATCTTGCGAAAACGCCAAACGTATTGGCCAGGGTTTCCGATCGGAGTTGCCAGCAGAATCTCGCTCGAACTGAGTCCCACGCCGACAATGTCGTATAGGGGCTGGCCAGTGACATCGCGGGTCCCGCCAGAGGACTTGACTGGCAGTGCCAGGATGCATGCCAAACCAATCATCAACGAGATTGTGAATTGACGTATGCACCGGATCCGGCAGCCCGAAGTAGGTTTCTTGTTGTCCGGCACCTGTCGACGCACCCTGCCTAGCACAGGCATTGTGTCGGGCTCCCCGAGACCAAGGCACCAATGTTTTCGGAGGGAATTGAGGCAACGGTATGGAATTTGGCTTGCGCCTTTAGAGGCAGGTTGGATTCTTGGATCCGTCAAAACTGCAATTCACCCGGCCTAGTAGGCATTCTTCCCCATGAACGCAGAGAACACCGTCGATGCAATGATTTGCAGATCAAAACTGAAAGTCCAATTCTGGAGATAGTAGAGATCGAATTCAACCCGCTTCTCGATGGATGTGTCCCCGCGGAGGCCATTTACCTGCGCCCAGCCAGTAATCCCGACCCTGAGATAGTGACGGCGGTTGTACTTGCCAATCTCCTGTTGGAACTGGTTAACGAAGTGAGGACGCTCGGGGCGCGGTCCGACCACGCTCATGTCTCCCCTTAAGACGTTGATAAACTGAGGCAGCTCATCCAAGCTCGTTTTTCGCAGGAAGCTCCCGAAACGTGTTCGACGCGGATCGCTGTCGGTGGTCCAAAGCGTATCGCTCTCCGACGTGGGAGTCGTGCGCATGGTCCGGAACTTGTACATCGCGAATGGCAGGCCATTAAGCCCCACTCTCTCCTGGATGAAGAAGATTGGTCCCGGAGAAGTCACCCGGATAATAATTGCAATCAAAGCCATAAGCGGCGCTGTCAGGAGAAGCACCAGAGCGGAGAAACAGACGTCAAAGGCCCTTTTGAGCAGAACGTAGTCAGGCAGGTCGGTCGGCGTTGTAGCAAGATCGAGCATTTGCATCCGACCCAGCTGAAATAGGCGGTCTCGCACGATGATGCCTTCACCCAGGTCAACAATGGCGCGCGCAGGAACGCACAGTTTTTCGAGTCCTTTGATGATCGTGGGAATCTGACAGAACTGCGCTGGATGGATTGCCATCACCGCTTCGTCGATTCCATTCCCAGGATGTAAATTGCCGATGCACTCCAAATCGTATATATGGCTTTCCTCGACGGCGACTTCCTGGCCGGGAAGCCGCACGTATCCGGCAATTTCACAAGGGGTGAACGACAGGCGCTGTAGGCGAGCAGCCGCCTCTCGCGCAAACTTGTCCGCACCCACGATCAGAATCCGAATCGGACGCCCGAGCTTCAGTTTTCTCCTGTACAGGAACCGAAAAACAGCGTGCAAAAGCAAAGTGAGAATCAACAGCACGATCATGCCGGAAACAAACAGCGCGCGCGGAAAAACATCATTGCGGCCAAAATATAGCGCCCCTAGCAGGACAACCGCTGTAGCCAAGCTGGCGGACCAAGCAGCTCTGACACCGGTTCGTTCTCGGAACAATTCGTCGGCGTTGGTCACTCGGTAATGTTCTGCCATGTAGGCCCACACAAAGCAGCTGAATAGCACGAGTGCAAAATGGCCGTGCCTCGCGTACATGGCGGGACGACCGATGGACGCCATCGAGAAAGCCCAAATCTGCCAACCGACGTCGAACGCAAGAAAAGGAAGTAGGTAGATGATGCTTTTCAATAGCAGCTGGTAGACCTTCAACCGAAATAGCATGTTCTCGTAGTCCTCCCTCCGAATGCCATATCGGGCATGGGCAGCCGTAAGAATTATACTGATTCAACACCATGACAGATAGAAAGGTTTCATGTTGTGTGCTCGGCAATAGACCCTAGTACTACGGGGATATGGAACTAATAACTGTATCGGGGGGGAGGGGGGTGACAAACAGCGTCAAAGCTTTCCTGTATTTATCTCCTGCATTCGCCCCAAAGAGGTGCCCACGCGGCGTAGCGCCCGGACTCATGAAAGTGAAGTCGCCTCACGGCCTCGTTCACCTTGCCAATAGGTCATGGAGAATCTGTGTGATGGCATCGCTCAGCGTGTCCGCGTAAAGATCGGCCGGCGTAGCTTCGCCAGTGGCATCGGTTCCCCCTATGCGGACAGTCCGACATCCCGCTGCGCGACCTGCCGAGACGTCGCTCGGGGAGTCTCCGATCATCCAGCAACTACACAGATCGAGCTCATGCTCCCTGGCTGCGCCGGCTTGAGCAAGGCGGGCAACCCGCGGGGTAGGATACTCTGCGCGTGCTTTAGAGCACCGGCCGTGCCGAGCGGTGCCTGTTCGGACGAGTAGGTCAATTGCACGTCCCAGCGGCTGCCTCGTGCCAGCCACCGCCGCAGCTTCGTCCGGCCGTAGCCGACTCAGAGCGCCAACTGATCGATGTCCGCGTCGCGCAGCGAGAGCATGAGGTATTCGAGAAAGTGCCGTTGACCCACCGGCGCCATGCACTTGTGTGCGTCGCTGAATACGGGTCGAAGCCTCGTACCCAGTCCGCCGGCCAAAATCACACCGACACTGCCCGCCAAATTGTTTGGATTCGCTTGTTGACGCCGATCATGCATGTCGTCTTTTTCTGAATTTCTGGAAGCGACACCGACCCACTCGTCTCGACTCGCCCTTCGTGCACGTAACATGATCATAGCCCTGCCACAGCAGGACTGCGGACGCCCCCATCTGCCGTCGAACCCGGACTCTTGAGTTCCACCACAGATGAGAGGATTCTCTCCAACCCACGATAGATGATTTCCCAGTCGTAACCCTCAACCACCAGACGCCTTGCAGCCACAGTCAAATGCCCCCGTAGTTCGGCGCCGCCCATAAGCGCAATGATCGCGTCCGCGAAGCGTCGCGCATCATTAGCGATCAGCAAATGTTCACCATCGCGGACAGGCAGATCGCCGCAAGCAATCGAGCTCGCAACAACAGGTGTTCCGGTCGCAAACGCTTCCAGCAGCTTATTACTGACGCCAGACCCCACCGTCATCGGAGCAATAGCCACGGTGGCCATCGCGAGTTCATTGCGAAGATCGGCCACAAAATCGGTCGCTTCAAATCCGGGTTGGCGAAACTGTCTGAGGTGCTTGTCGGCGGCATTCCCGACGGCATGAAACCGTGCGCTCGGGAAGGTTTTGCGAACCCTAGGGAAAATGTCTCGTAGGAAGTAGCCGACCGCGTGGCAGTTCGGCTGGTAGGCAAAGGAGCCGGTGAAAACGATGGTTTGAGGTTCGCCCTCCGATGGCTGCTTCAGAAAGAACTTCTGACAGTCGACTCCGTTTGGTATCAGTTCGCATCGGACTTCGGGCTCTCGCTGGAGGACACACTCCATATCCACTCGCGAGCAGAAGATCGTCGCGTTCGCGCGGCGTGCCAGGCGGGGTTCGGCGTTCAGAAACTTAACGTATTCTTCGAGCCCGATCAGTCTCTCCCACCAAGTTCCCCCCGAAATGAGTCGTCGATTGTAGAGAATCATCGAATCCGTGGGATCACACACGACTGGGACAGTTGCATCTTGGGGAACGTATTGCAGCGCGCGCCAACGTTCAACGTAAATGACGTCGGGACGGACATCTTCGATAGCTCGCCGCACGGTGGCTACCATGTTCGGGGAGGCGCAATACGCTAGTCGGAGCGGCGTCGTAGTCGGTAGTGCGAGAGCAGATTGAAGAACGCCGCGAAGCGAGCTCTGTTCAACGCAGCGAACGCTGCGGCAAGATGTGCTGAGTTCCCCGAGCCGGGCAAGGGCGCCGGGGGATTCGGCAATACATGCTAGGTGAACCTCGTGATGCCTCGCCAGCCGGGGGATCAGATTAAAGGAGCGTACACGGACCGGCCACGGTATGAACGGAACGATGTAGAGTATGCGCATTGAGCAGAACTAACCAGTTGTCAAGAACTCGGACTTTCAACGCATGATCCGGGAAAGGTTCACTGCCGCTTGGCAGCTTAGCTCACGACAACATGTCTCAGTACGCATTCTCCGCGCAACGTATCGTAAAGGAGATCAAACTGGTGGGCCAGAATTCCCCAGGCATATTTTCGCAGGACGAAGTCGTAACCAGCACTGCCGAGCCGCTTGCGTAGTTGACCGTCGCCGAGAAGTCGCGCTGCTGCGTCTGCGAAATTATCCGAGCCTTCAGCCAAGAACACTTCCCGGTCGTGCTGCACCTCGATGCCTTCGCATCCAAGCGGGTTTGAGAGCACCGCCTTGCGCATCGCAAGCGCCTCCAGCACCTTTAAGGCGATACCTCCCCCACTCTCGACGTAGTTCAACACCAATGCGGCACTTCGTATGTATGGCCGGACGTCGGGCACTGCTCCCATCAAGGTAACGCCGGCAGTTCGCGCTGCGAGCTTCTCCAAGTGAGCAGGAATTCCCTTACCGACGATGCATAGCTGCGCTTGGGGGACACGTGCCCGGATGCGTGGCACGATTTCTTCTAAAAGAACGCGAAGGTTATGTTGCCTTGGGGCCCAATAAAAAGCACCAACAAAAACCATTTTCATGTTGTCAGGTTCTTCTGAAATCCTCACATCTGGGCAGAAATACTCCGTATCCACGCCCGAGGGAATAACCTCGATGCGCGCCCTGGGCGAGACTTGCCGAAGATAATCCGCATCGGCCGATGACACAACTACACAGCGGTCAAATCTCTCCGCAACCGCCGCCTCGTAACGCCGGATACGGGGCGCAATCCATCGAGCACCGACACCTTCCAGCAGCCGAGCATGACGCGCATGTCTCTCCCAAATCACATGCTCGACATTGTGTTCCCGCAACACCGTGGGGAGTGCCCCTGCGGCTTCACGATAGGCGGCCGTGTGCAGATGGTGAAACTCCACAAGTTCGATGTTTTGTTCTTTAATGGTTTTCTCCAAAACTGCTGTAAAGCGAGGATCCCAATAGTTCCGGACGGTTCCGGGGGGATATCCCCCCAAAGCTCGCACCTTCGGAATCAATCCGGCCGGCCGGACCCGAAACAAGGCTTGCACGCTGGCACACTGTTTTTTCAGAGCCTCCCAATGCTCGCGATCGTTTTCCACGGCGAGAAATGCGACGTGAACTTCGTGCTGCCGAGACAAGTACTTAATGGGATTCCAAAATCCGATGCGGCCACCGTTATCAGGCGGATACGGAATGAACGGAAAAACCAAAAGCAGTCTCATAGCTCCTGTTCCAGGACCTCATTGTGTTCTTCATCTATCCGATGCTACGACACGGACATCGCGCCGCCTGGCCCATGACAAAACGGATCAACGCTCGCGTACGGATTGCGGATTAAGTTTGCGAAAAATGACACTTCCCCAAGTATCCGGGATTTCAATGAGTCGTTCCGGCTTGTCCAGCAGAAAATGATTCACGGATCGACAGACGCCGTGATCGGATTCGGGGCTGTTGTTGTAGTCATGGATGAAAACGTAACCGCCAGGCGCTATTCGGGGGTAGAAAAACTCAAGGCCGGCTAGTGTTGGTTCAAACTTGTCCACATCCAGCAATGCCAAAGCGAAAGTTTCAGACTCCAACCCTTTCGCCGTGTCGGGGAAATTCCCTACACGAAAACAAACGTTAGCGGTGTCGCCGATTTTTCGGCGCACTGTCTCCACGCTGGTATCACGGAATCTACGATCCGAGTTGCCTTCGCTTTCGTTTGGAAAACCCATGAAGGTATCAAAGAGATATAGTCGGCGGTGCGGCAGTTGAGTGTGGATGAACACACTCGTTGTGCCTCGCCAGACGCCCAGTTCGGCCAGAGAGCCAGGGATTCTATCACGCTCGACCGTCTCAAGAGCCAGCGCTAGGCACGCATAACGGACCGAATCGCCCGTTCCAGGAATGCGGTACGCAGTTTCTTTCGAGTAGGTTGGAAACTTCATCGAAGACCGAAAAATCCGGAGATATCGGTGATGAAGCAATCGAGCCAAGTCTTTAAGGTCTGTCACAACACCTCTTCCGGCTACCGGATTTTCTGGCGTTGGTCGTTTTGCAATACGTTAGGCGATTTTATAATCCATCGGCGGCCCGGTCGTGTTAGTTGCGCCGTTTACAAAGCCCCTGCGCGCTACGACGCCGACATCGAGTGCGCAATGCGCCCGGAGACCGCGCAAGGCAGGGAAAAGTTTCCACAGCCGACCTCCAGCATCGTAGTCGAGGTTTGGAAAGAAGAAGTGCCGTAACACCGCCAACGAAAAGGAGCCGTAGCCGAATACAGGGCCGGGCTCGAACCCCGCGTGCCGTACCAGCGCTTGCAGTTCGCCCGCGGTGTATTGCGTCTCCCAGCCGCCATACGGCCAACGGCCCAACTTGGTCAGCGGAATTTTCACCATTGTGTATAAAGAGAACTTCTGAGGCACTTGGAGCAGGAGAAAGCCACTTGGTTTAAGCACTCGGTGCTGTTCAGTCAGGAGAATACCTGGTTGCTCGAAGTGTTCGAGGAGGCCGATGCTGTAGACCAAATCAAACGATTCAGAATCGAACGGAAGTGCCCGCGCATCCCCGAGCAGGAAATCCGCCGCGCCGTCTAGGCCCGCTTCTGCGCGCAACGTCTCGCAGGTGGCGATAGAGCTCTGTGCGTAGTCAAGTCCGACGACCTGCGCCCCGCGGCTGGCAAGATCGAGGAGCGTAGCCCCACGGCCGCAGCCGACCTCCAAGACTCGAGCTCCTCGCAGGTCTGGCAGGCAGCGCTGCGCCTCTTCAACCACGTTTCGATAGATGTGGATGCGTTTGCGCTGTATCCACAATTGCTCCCACGCCGCCTTGCGTGATTCCTCGCCGACGCGTCCGGAAGTGGTAATGTGTCGTTCAGGATTTGCGCTCATTCAGTTTTCCTCTGGAGTCGTCTCTGGTTTCCGCTTCCTGATGACCGGCACCCGGCGAGCCATCGCAATTGTCCGTTCAGTTTCCGCAGACAAAGTGTATGTACCACGGCCATTGCTGCGCCCGCATTCCGAGCAAGTGTTCCCCAAAGATCAGGTTGCAGGCACACCTTCTGTCTGGGATTTTGCCGCAATCAACCGGCCGGAGATGTGCTGATAGCAAGCGTTCAGCCCTTCGCGCAGGCTGACAACGGGCCTCCAGCCATCGAGCAATCGGTTTGCCAATTCGCAACTGAGGGTTTGTCCCCAAATCGCAGTGGGCTTGCTGGTGTCCCAGGTGATATCGATTTTCTTGCCGGAGATTGCAACGACTTCGCGCACCAAATCACCAATGCTGATACGCTCCTCACTCCCGAGATTGAATGGGCCAACGAGATTCTCTCTTTCTAACCTTTGTACCGCTCGGAGCATTGCTTCGACCGTATCGGTCACATAGTGAAAGGAGCGGGTCTCGCGCCCGGTTCCCAAGACGATGAACGGCCCCGCGTGCGGATATTCGATTGCCCGCCGGCAGAAAACCGGAATAGCGGATCCGGTCGCAAGCTCGATGGACTGGTTTGGTCCGTAGGCCCCGATGATGCGGCCCACCGCAGCCCGAGTTTGGATCCCTTGTTCCATGTCGAACAGAATCAATTTTTCTCCGAAGAACTTGGCCCAGCCGTAAGAAAGTTGGGGGTTGGCGGGAACTGACTGGTCCTCACCAATCGGCGGCGAGTCAGGAGCGGTCTGGAGTTCACTCGGGTATATATGTGCACTAGACGCATAGAAGTAATAGGGCACGCGCCGCTCCTGCGCAGCGACCCACATACTGTGATCGATCCCCGTATTCGCCCGGAAAACCTCTCCGGCCTCATGGATGTAGTAAAGAATGCCCCCAACCTTGGAGGCAAGGTGGAACACAACCTCAATGTCATGGCAAGCGTCCAGGCAGACTTCACGATCCCGCAGATCCGCCGTGACGAAGTCGATGGCGGCAAGATAAGGAGCCAGGTATTCCGATCGGCCGCGCTCCAGGTTGTCTACAACTCGAACCTTGGCCCCTTCGACCAACAGCCGTGAGACGAGGTGGGAGCCGATAAAACCGGCACCACCCGTTATCAGGACGCTTCGACCTTCCCACCATCGCCTTCTAGTCATGGTTCAGCTCCCCAGGAAGCGGGCTTGCGATCCCGACGGGGCAAGGCAGAACTCTCCCGTCGAGTTTCGTGGCGGCCTGGATCTATCCGCCCGCCACCGCATAAACAAACAAGCACAAAACACAGATCGTGACCATCGCGCACAACACGAATACCTGTTTCGTGGTGAGGCCCTCGTATTTCCCGCCGTGGACCAATTCGGCCCCAGCAAGAGCTGATGCCGGCGACATGAAGTGCGAGGCGGCGTGCAACGCCCACACCGCGAGCATAAAGAAATAGAGGCCGATCATGCAGTCTTCTACCGACACTCGAAGTTCCGCAATAATCGTGACGAGGCACCAAAGCGTTATAAACCGCACGCTGGCGGACTCGGATTTCCATCCCCGCAAGAAAAAACTAAAGAGAAATCCATAAATCACGGCGGCAATAACTACTCCAAAATACCAGAGATCGGCGTAGCCAACGCCAGGCACCGTGAATGTCACGATCGATCCTTCATGAAACTGGGGGTCTGGATCGACTCCGAAAATACGGTAACTCAGAGCTCTATCGACGTTCGGGTCCGGTTTGTAAGGAAATATGGCGCTGGGGATCATATTCACCGGCAGGAGAGAAGGCAGCAAGTAGTGAAAATAGAGCCACGGATGTGTTCTGAAGTAATCCACCAAGATGATCGCGTCGTCGGCGGGAACGAGATCCAGCTGCGTCGCAGCTAGATTGGCAACAGAATAATCAAGTTCCGAGAGACCTCCCAGCGTACCTCCCGTTCGCAACGCGTTTAATGTGAGCAGTAACCAGGCGACGGCTATCGCTGCTACTGGAACTGCGATCAGCAACCAACGGAGAGACTTGGCCCTTGAAACAGAATAAATGGCGACGGCGAGAACTATGGCGATTGTGCCAGTCCTGCTCGCGGGTTGAGAGAACATTAAGACAACAATTACGCTTAGAAGGCATAAACACCAAATACGCGCTGGTTTCGCTTCAATGTTCTTCGCAAGCACCGCGATCAGAGCAAAAATTACGATTTGCGAAAGCGCCTCGACAAACCACGTACCGCTTGCCATCAGCTGCTTGGCGGCGAACGCATCGTACACAGATGTGAAATAGGTGGACGAGCCCAGCCTGAAAACGTTCGCCGCGTAGGTCAAGATGGCAAAGCCGGCGACCGCCGCGGCGAATCTTCTTTTGTCGACATGATCGAAGTTGCAAAATCGGAAAAAGTAGTCGGAAAAGAGGGTTTTTCGGCTAAAAAGCTTATATACGGTAAAGTGAAAGACAATTGCAAAGATCAACCCACAAAGGCAATAGACGGGAGCGAATTTGTCTACTACAAGCCTGATCGAACCCACAAGAGGAATGGAGAACGGACGAACAACAAAGAAGAGTGCAAATACAAATTCAAAGAGCCACACACAGTAGTTGCGCGTCATCCGAAAGAGGACGAGGCCCCCCAGAATCGCGATTCCAACATTGAGTATCAGAATCAGATCAAGCATATGTTCTGACAGCTCCGGTCCCTTGCACAGATGCGACCAATCCCAAGCGCTCTCGCGGCGGAAAAAACGAAAAAATGCCCGCCGGATTTCGAGCTCCTCAGCCAGAGAGGAACGTAACCTCCAAGCGTACCTGAAGGAGTTCCGGCAAAGCAAAGCGCCCGTTCTTGCAGCGACTCTCCCGGACACCAGAAACTACAGCTTTTTAGCCACCACCAGCAATTCTGGCTGCCCGAAACGCGGCCCTAAAGCCAGGTTCTCTAGGGGTTGCAGAGGGCTCCAAGCCGCCTCAAGCAGGCTCTGGGCCGTGTGAAACCATCCGCGATGGCTGAAGGGCTGGCTGCCGCTGATAGCTTCAGAAGATCCCCTGCTCAGCAGTCCTTTCGCTGATGCTCTAACAAGCTCAAATAAAAGACCATGAGCGTCGCCACGTCGCGTTGTAATGGCTTCGATCTTGAATCCAACTGACTGCAGCAAACCCTTCAGAGAAGCGGGCGTGAACAGATAAATGTGAGCTGGAGGAGACAGCCATTCCCATTGGCTCCGGCAGATACGTGCAGCCCAACTTGCCGCGTTGGGCGTTCGCAGAAGGATGCGCCCACCCATTCGCAAAACGTCACGTGTCTGTTCGAGGAGAGTACGTGGATGACGATGGTGCTCAAGAACATGAAACAATGCAACGGCATCGAAACAAGCCCGCCAGGACGCGCCGTGCTCTTCTAAGCTCCCGGTTCGCACGGAAAGTTGGAGTCGATCCCTGGCCCATGTGGAAGCTTCCCGTGAAATCTCCAGCCCTTCGACGGTCCAACCGCGATTGCGCGCTAACTCGAGGAAATATCCATAGGAACAACCTACTTCGAGAAGATTGCGACGCTCGTCAAGGTCCTTCTCTATTAAACTCAGCAGCAAGGGTCCCTGTCTTCGCATCTTTTCGGAATGAGACAATCGATCAACCTCGTAAGCGGAGTTGTAGTAGGCATGCAGTTCTGCCTCGCTCGGTATTTCGGCCAGCCAAACGAGCTGACAGCGTGTGCAACGAATATAGGTGTGTTGCCTGAGACTGGCCCATACCTCGACCTGTTTCTCGTCACAAATAGGGCAGGTTCGCCGGGCCGCTTCGCTTCGGTTCGAGCGGTTTCTGATCAGCGCTTCCCCTTCGACTCTAAATTGAGACAAGCGAGAATCGGAGGAACCCGAAACTCATACGTCAAACCTATACCTCAGATTCTCGGGCCGGTTTCCGATCGGAAGCGCGGGCACTCCGCCGACAATCGTCGCCGCAGGGACATCCTTCGTAACCACCGCACCGGCCGCCACTGCGGCATTTTCACCGATCGACACACCCGGCAATACCAAGGCCCTCGTACCAATGAAGGCCCGATCGCCGATGGAAACGGCCGCGCCCACCGCACGGAACCCTGGGTCGCTCAAGTCGTGTTCCAGCGTCAGGAGCGCCGACTGAATCGAAACGCATACGTGATCGCCGATCGTCAGTGGAAATCTGCCGTCAAGAATAACACCCCGGTTGATGACCGTGCCTGTACCTATCGTGATCCTCCGTGGTCCCCAGATAATGCAGTCCCTATCGATTCGCGCTCCTTTGCCAATCCTCATCCCGAAACCGTGACGGTAGAGCAGGATACGAATAGAGTTCCCCGGAACTTTGCCTGTGAGCCTCAGAACAAAGTCTCGTATCCGCCACAGAAACATTCGAAACTCATGTTCCCTCTCGTTGTACCGGCCCTCCGAAGGGAGGGGATTCAAATGTCGGGCCATCGACGGAACCTTGCCTCAGGATCGCTCTCCGGCAACAACATTGGCAGGATGCGTTCGATGACGAACTGGCGCAGGTCCAAGGTCTGGCCGGCGGGTTAGTCTCATGATGAACTGCCTACGAAGCACTTTCCAACGACTGTCCATCCAAAGAGGGAATGCTAATTCATCATCAAAATTCCGCTGGGCAAACATCCGCACCAGATAAATGGCACCCTTGAATCTCATGAGCAGCCTCGTGAGCACGTCGTGGGTCCGATCGAGCCGCGTAGGAGCATAACCGTTGCCATAAGTTTTCAAATATTGATCGGTCTCTTCAGTCCATTGGGAGGACATTGTGTTGGTCCGCCGAGCCGCATGGTCGCGGTCACCGGCCTGTACTCGATGGATATGCCGGAACTTATGCGCGCGGCCAATTTCGAGGTAATAGGCATGATCCAGTCCCACAACTCCGAGCGAACCGATCGGATGGCGCTGAACGACCGAGCGGCGAAGGAACAGCGTTGGCTGAGGGACAATGTAGCTGCGCAGGGCGCGCTTATAATCGAACCTCGGAAAACACCAGATCATCCAGAGTCCGCTGGTCTCCGAAATGAGAGCCACGTCGCCATGGACCACGTCCACTTCGGGGTGGGCCACAAGCTCTCTGATCGAGCTTTCTACAACATGCCGGTCGAAATACACATCGTCGGAGTTCAGCCAGCCGACAATTTCTCCCCGCGTTATGGCGAAACCCTTTCCGAGGGCGTCCGCAAAGCCTCGATCGGGCTCCGAGATCCAGTCAAGCACATATCCTGAACCTCGGAACTCTGCGGCACACCGTTTTAGAATGTCCACTGACCCGTCTGTGGACCCACCGTCCACGACAACGTGTTGGATCGGCCGATAGCTTTGCAAGGCGACCGAACGAATCGTTTCCTCGAGGAACTTAGCCTGATTGAATGATGGAGTGACAACCGTTACGAGTTGGTTTGCTGGCTGCGAAGGTGGTTCGCGACGACTGCGTGTTCTTGTGTTCCGTGATTCTGTCATCACAATCGCCTCCTATTCAGCCTCACCAAGGTAGAGTGCGCGGAAATTGGGCGTGATGGCCCGCAGAAGGCCGAAGTATGCCAACAGCGCAACCCCCGCGCTCGCGGCGAGCCCTATTAGTCCAGGCCACAGCAGCGGTAGAACCAAGTTCCTCCAGAAAACCATGAGGATCGCAACCGCAATCCCGGCTGTGAGCAATTTGAGAGCAACGCGGCTGAACGGCTGCAATCGGTACATCCTCCAAATCTCGATCGTTGCCAAAGTGTTGGTAACCGTAATCGACGACATGGTTGCGAAGGCTGCACCGGCGATCCCCCACCGTGGAATCAGCTTGGAGCAAAGAGAAATCAATGTGACTCCTCCCAGTACTCCGTTTAAAAGCACATATCCTGAACGGCCCGCCATCGACAGCAAGGTGGTGTTGCAACCGGTGGCGCTATCCACGACGAAACCCAGCACCAGGAGCGACAGAGCCGATCCCCCGACCTCGTAGGCACTGCCGAAAAAAGCGCGCATCACGGGCCGGCTGAACACAGCGAGAAGAAGTGCAGCTGGCAGTGTCCACGCCAATGCGAGTGAAGACGTCGTCCGATACAGACTTCCGATCGCTTTCAGGTTCGATTGCCCGAATAGTACGCCCGCTCGAGGACCAAAGCTGTAATCCATCGCTCCCCGAGCGAGAGCCAGGATCGGTGTCAGGCGGAACGCAGCCGAGTAAACGCCCGCGGCGTGCACGGAGAGCAGAACACCGACGAGGAACACGTCCAAACCCATACCGGCCCAGATGAAATTCTGCAGTGAATAGAAGACAAACGGCAGCGCATAGGTGCGCCACTGCTTTTTCTCGGAACTCTTTATAGGACCACTGCGGGGAAACCGCGCCACCTTGCTCCGCAGCAAGAGAGCACTCGCAACGTCCATCACCAAGGCGCTCACAACCAGTCCGGATAACGCTGCCGGAAGCGGGTCCTCGATCCATAACACCAAGGCAAATGGAACGGCAAGACGGCACAGCGGCTGAATCACTTTTTCCAGAATCACTCGAGCTTTCACTCGCTGAAGGCCGAGGATGCTCTGAAAGAGAGTTAACTGCAACGCGTATACGGGAATCGCGATGAGCAGAACCAAAGAATGGGGGGCAAGTGGAGACAACCGAGTTCGATCAAACAACCGCGATTGCAGAGCGACAAACAATCCGAGTGCAAGGATTGATGAAAAGACAAGCACTCGAAGAAATCCGTAGCCAAGCAGCCCTCGGATGCGACTCGTTTCTCCGCTTCCCAGATAGTAGGCTGCAAACCGCGCAAGAGAGTTATCGAGACCGAGGGTGCCGATCCCTCCGGCAAGAGCCAGGATGATCAGCGCAATGGAGTAGACGCCAAACCCGTCCGGGCCCAGCCACCGCGCAAACGCAACTCCGGCCGCGACCGTTAGGATGCCTCCTAATATCATCCCCACTGCAGAGAACAGAGAACCTGATAGGAAACCCTTCAGCGGATTCTTGTGCTCGACCTGAACGGTGTCCATTACCGTGGGCTTCATGTCCGCCGAGGTGTGGGACTCCTTCAAGCGACACCCACATTCGCTAAGCGATCAGCATGGAACGCCGGGATGGCACAAAGCAGATTCATCCCATTTCGGATATCGTTCGCAGAACAGGATTCAAGGCGCATCACAGTCCGAATCATACGACCCCACACCGGGCGATAAAAGACGTATCCGTAGGGTGCGAGAAGCGCCAGAAGGTCCCTCGGGTGATATCCACAAGCAGCGGCGGTCTCTTCGTTGATCTCCACAATCCACATTGGTGGAGACGCCCCGGCTAACAGCGCCGTTGCCCCACGGAGAACCTTTAGTTCGGCCCCTTCCACGTCCAGCTTGACAAGGTTCACGTTCTTGATCGCTCTTTGTTCGGCGTAGGCGTCCAGGGTCATTGCCGCAGCCGAAATAATCTGAGAGACTTCCCGCCCCTGAGGCGAAATTGATGTGTGGCCGATCCCCAGGTCTGCAAATCGATGAAGGTGTAGTGTTTCAGCGTGGTCGCTCAGCGCCAATAGATCAGCCGTGACGGTGCTCAGGTTGTTTCCCGAGAGATTATCTTGCAGCCGCGCAAACATATCGGGCTGAGGTTCCAAGGCATACACCCTCCCCGCAGGGCCAACCCGTAATGCGCCGGACAGTGTGTGGTAACCAAAGCACGCCCCGATGTCGATAAAGACGTCGCCAGGCTGAAGGACCTGACTACAAATCCAATCTACATCAAGCTCGTGAAGACCATAAAAGAAAAGAAAACGATAGATGTATTCGTTCAGGTCGCAGTGAAAGAACGTACATCCATGGGCACCCGGAATGGAAACGTCGACCGGCCAGTTCCGGATTAGTTCGCAAGGCTTGTTGAAGAAGATTTGTCCTTTCCCACGGAAATTTGGGGTCCGGAGATAGAGATACTGCCAGCAACGCAGCAACAGATTGACGTTCGTTGCCGTCTTGCTTCCTTGTTTTTCGATCGCAACAGTACGGGTTCCTTCGATTGACATGATCGTTTTGGTGTCAGAACGTATCAGCAAACCGTAAGAGTCTCTAATAAGAGTCTTTTTCCACAACCCTTCAATTTTCAGTCGAGACCGATGTTGCGCGCACCAAAAAATACAAAACATGGAGAAAAGAGATCTTCAGGCCGATCGTGACTCAACTACATTTCGAGCCTGTTCGCGATGAGCGCGATACCAATCGACGGTCAATCGCAAGCCATCGAGGAGCGTCGTACGCGCCCGGAAACCCAACTCACGCTCGGCCTTCGAGATGTCGAACAGGCGCCGACTCTGCCCGTCGGGACGACTCTGGTTCCACGCAATTTGACCACGAAAGCCGGTGATCTCAGCTAAGGTGTCGACTACTTCGCGGATGCTGGATTCCGTTCCTGACGACAGGTTCACGAGTGCGGAACTCTTGTAGGATTCGCCAGCTCGAAGAATCCCATCGGCGACATCACCGGCATAAACGAAATCGCGTGTGGGCTTACCAGATCCCCAAACCTCGACCGTCCCACGGCCACCTTCTTCAGTCGCTTCGACAAACTTGCGCACCAGTGCCGGGATAACGTGGGCGTTTTCGAGATCGAAATTATCGTGAGGGCCGTAGATGTTACCGGGAATGGTGACGACAGCCGGAAACTTGTGCTGCTGCCAGTAGGCCACCGACTGGACGTGCAGCATCCGCTTGGCGAGAGAATAAGCTGCACTTTCCTTCTGGGGAAATCCTTCCCAGAAATTCTCCTCCTTCAGTGGAATCGGCGCGCGCTCCGGATACCCGCACCCCGCCCCGGCGCAGACGAACTTCTGCGCACCAGTCTTCCAAGAGTAGTGAAGGGCAAGCACGCCCATCATCAGATTCTGATAGAAGAAGTCCGCGGGGAGCGTTTTGTTGGCAGCGATCCCTCCAACCAATCCAGCTAGATGAATGACGACGTCTGCGGGATGCTCGCGGAACAATCTGGCGATTTGGTCTTCCTTGGTCAAATCATAGTCCCGGCTGCGAACCACGAAAAGATTCTTGCAATCTGCCTTGCGGAGCTGTGCCACTAGGTGGCTGCCCAGGAAACCGGCGCCGCCAGTAACCACAACTCTCTTGTCAGCCCAGAAACCGCTCACGGTCTCTCTCCGTTCAGGACTGCTTCTTCTACCAATACGCACAGGATGTGCTCGATGGCCATGTGCACTTCCTGGATGTGCTGGGTGTCCTCGATAGGCACGCGGATCGAAACATCCGCCGCATGTGTGAGTGTGCACAAATTTGCGCCGACCAGGGCAATTGTCTGGATCTGCTGACGTTTGGCGCGTTCGACGGCGCGAACCGCGTTCTCGGAATTCCCACTCGTACTAAGGGCCAGTAAAACGTCGCCTGGGCGCCCTAAGGCTTCCACTTGACGCTCGAACACCTCTGCAAAACCAAAATCGTTGCTCACGGCAGTGAGTATTGACGTGTCGGTCGTCAATGAAATCGCGGCCATCCCTGGCCGCCGCACGTGCTTGTTGAGGGTGCTCACGAATTCGGCAGCCATGTGCTGGCCTTGTGCTGCGCTGCCGCCATTTCCGCAGATCAGCAGCTTGCCGCCTCGGCGGAGGCATGAGGCGATCATATGCGCCGCCGCAGCGATCGCTTCGGTACAGTTCTCCGCAGCCCGACGATTGGCTTCCGCACTCGCGAGTAAGTAATCTCGGATTTGTTCCCCCACTTCGTGCCTGGCTACTTCCTGGGAGGCCGGAGCCTTTGCGCCGTTTTTCCCGTTGTCGCGGTTGCCCGGGCCCTTGTTAATGATTCTCTCAATCACCGTAGATGCCTCCTGAAGATCAGCGACCACGTAATCGGCAGCGGCTTCTTCGTCCTTGAGCAACTGATCGCCATAGCCGGTGCGAACCAGAAACGTGGTCGCACCAACCACTTTACCGAGTTCGATGTCTGACAACTTGTCTCCAACCAGAAAAGATTGTCTTGGATCGAGCCCGAGTTCTGCTGCGGCCTGATAAATCATTCCCGGAGCGGGCTTTCGACAGTAACAGTTGTCTACGGGCGAATGCGGGCAAAAGTAGATGCCGTCGAGATGAACTCCTCCATCGGCGAGTAACTCGCGGAGGCGCTCGTGAATGGATTCCACACGTTGAAGATCAAAGTATCCACGACCTACACCCGATTGGTTTGTAATGACAGCAAGGCCTAGCCCCATCTCTTGCAACCGCCCTAGGGCTTCCACTGCGCCGGGCAACAAATCAAGCTCGTTCGAGTGGGAGAGGTAGTTCTTTTCTGTATTCACCGTGCCGTCCCGATCAAGCAGCACGTAACGTCGAGAGCCCGTCCCATTACCCTGAGACAGTTCAGCGCATCTCTCGACGAAAAAATGCTGCGCCTCGCGGTAAGACTCTGGGGTACCGATGTCGATGAAGCGCTTCCCTCCCGGATATGAGTAAAGCAATCGCTGCTGCGCCAAAGCCGGAAAGCAATCGCGCTCGAGTGATTTTCGTGAACCGAAGGGAATTGACTCTAAAACTGAGCGCGCGAGGAGATAGATACCGGCGTTGATCCATCCGGCACCTTGCTGATCCTTTTCCCGGAATTGGGCAATCCTGCCGTCGCTGAGCCACTTTACGCTGCCGAATCGTTGCACGTCCTGCAGGTAGGTCAGTGCGATGGTCGCACTGGCTCGCTTCCACGTGTGCCAATCGTACAGCGCAGAAAAATCCAGTTCGCAGAATGAGTCACCATTCAGAACCAAGACCGGGTCATCATCGAGGTCGGCCAGGGCAAGCCTCAATGCGCCGCCAGTGTCGAGCGGTTCGTTTTCGCGAGAGTAGACCAGGGAAAGCGTTCCGTGACGGGGGCCGAGCGCTTGTTCGACTTGGTCAGCCAGGTAGCCCACGCATAGCACCACTCTTTCCACACCTGCTTCGGACAACTGGTCCAAGAGGTGGACAAGGAATGGGCGATTATTCACGGGCGCCAGGACCTTCGGCCGATCGTCAATAATTGACCGCAGGCGCTCTCCCTTTCCCCCCGCTAGGATGGCCGCCGTCTTCACTTGGAGGAGCTTCGCCAAACCTGTAAGCCCATTCCTTCAAACGAGAAACTCGTGAATTGACCGCCGAGTCCTTCCAGCGCGCGCATCACCTGATCCTGTCGGCCGGTTTCGCAATAAAGCAACAAATAGCCGCCACCTCCAGCACCGCACAATTTTCCGCCGAGCGCACCTTGACGCAGAGCCGCTTCGTAGAGTTCGTCGGTCAATGTCCCCTCAGTGATGTGGGGATTCATCTGCTTTTTGCTAACGTAGGCCTCGTGGAGCAACTCGCCGAATCGGTGAAGTCGGCCTCTTAATAGCGCCTCCTTCATTTCATGGGTCATTTCGTGGAGACGCCGCATCCCTTCGATTGTTTCTCGACGACCCTCTTCGAAAAAGCGCACCTGCTGATCGATGAGACCGAGACGGGGACGCACCTTTCCTGTGTAGCACAACAGTAGATGAGCCTCGAGATCGTTCAGCACTGCACGGTCGATGCGAAGCGGCGTGACAACGACGCGGTCCTTATAGAATTCGATCAGATTGAACCCGCCAAACGTCGTCGCGTACTGGTCCTGTTTGCCGCCGGCAATCTTCAGGTCGGTTCGCTCAACGACGTAGTTGAGCTCCGCCAGATCGTAGGGGCCAATCGCATGCCCGTTGGTTGCTGCCACCGCACCTAGGACTGCCGCTGTGAGAGCGGATGAACCACCCAAGCCACTTCCCGCCGGAGCTTCCAGCCGAATATCCATCTCAAGGCCGTGCTTGACGCCGATCCGATGGATAGCTGCCTTCGCCAAATCGAGGACACCATCATAGACAGGACCGGTGTCCAGGTTGTAGCGTATCAAGTGCCCCAGATCGAGCGAATGGAGATGAACTTCTTTGTCTTCACGAGCCAATAGAGTCACGAAAGCGTAACGGTTGATCGTGCTCGAGAGAACGGCACCGCCATATTTCTCGTAATAGTGGGGTAGATCGGTCCCTCCGCCGACAAAGCTGATACGTAACGGCGCCTTGGCCCTGACGATGGTTCCGGTGCTGACGTTTTGCGATTCGGTCAACATTCTTGCCGGGAATGCGGTGTGTGGCATGATTCCCTCGAATTAGGCGTTTTGAAATTCCCCTAAGCCCATCATCTGATATCCCTTCAGAAGTTCCCCGATACCGTCCTCGAGTGTGCGGTGTGCTTGGAATCCCACCTGGCACAGTCGCTCGCTCGATACGATATAGTTCCGCTTGTCCGGATCTGATCCGATCTCGGAATAGAGAATACAGAACTTCGGCACAAAGGCCTGAATCTTATGTGCCAACTCTTCTTTGGAGACATTCGCTGAATCCAAGCCCAGGTTGTAAGCACGGCCCGCCATCTCCTGGCGATGGTCGATCGCAAAGAGAAAGCCGTCGGCAACGTCGCGAATATGGACATAGTTTCTCTTGAAGTCTTTTTCGAAAATGACCAGGTAGCGCTCCGTGACCGCCGCGTGGACGAAGTGATTCACGAGCAAATCAAGTCGCATCCGGGGCGACATTCCGAATACCGTTGCCAGCCGGAGTGTGATCGTGTTCGGAGTCCCTAGCAGTTCCTCCTCCGCCTGCACTTTGAGCTCGCCGTAAAGAGAAATTGGTTCGAGCGGTGTTTCTTCCGTACAGAAAATCGCCCCAGATTTGGTGCCGTAGCCGCTGTTTGTCGTCGGGAAGATGACGAGTTGGTGAGGGCTGCGCAATTTGTTCAATAATCGAATCGCTTCTAGATTGACCGCACGTGCTAGCCAAGGATCGCGGTCACACGCCGGGGCGCCAACGATCGCAGCCAAGGGGATCACGATATCAGCTTGGGGTACGAGCCGGCGCATCAGCACAGGGTCGCGCGCATCCCCGCGAATGAAATCGAAACAAGGATTCGCGCATAGATGGAATGGACCATTTTGTCGGAACATAAGATTGTCGACAACCGTTACGCGGTGTCCGGCTCCGAGCAAGGTTTCACACAGCACGGCACCAATATATCCAGCACCGCCAGTTAGCAAAACTCTCAAGATGTCCACTCCCCGCTGGTCCTCATCTCCGATATCAGCTCCTTTCGGTCATAGGATTTTTCCACATAACTTGTCCTCTTCGCAGTCTAAATTGCGTCCTGGCGCGAAAAGTACAGCTTCACGAGAATCCGCCTCGACGTCCATCGGCGTGGATCGTTGGATGAGATCGGTCGGCGGCGCTACTCTGAGGCTGCCCTTTCGCCAAATCGCGATGCCTTCCAGACCAGCGAAGGGGTCCGCTTTGACACGCAAACGGCGCCCAACAGTAAGATGCGGGCAGGGCCCCGCGCGAACGCCGCACTCTTTTTTCAGGGACCCGCATTTTTCTTCTGGCAGTGCTGACCGGTGCTCGTTAACACCAGCAGGGCGAACTGCCCTCGGTCCCGGCGGCGCCTTTCCACGATCGATCGGCGACAAGCGCACGAATACGTGGTCCGAAACCAAAAGAGCCTGCACCCGAGTTCGACCATCTTTCCGGTGACGGATCAATTGATGCCACGGCAAAATCGGCTCGGTCACTCGTTTTTCACGGTTCGCGCGTGTGCGGGTTGCGGACCAATACTTCTCAGCGTATGGGAATGATAGAGGCAAACATCGCTCGCGGCAGGGACGAAAAGTGACGTTTGTCGCACGTCTCATAAGAGTTTCGGCACCCTCCGTATAAAGCTTCGCCCGCGCCAGTCACATAAGCATTTGCGACATTACTTCATTTAGCAATAAGCTGCACCCATCAACCACGTTACTTCTCGTCTCTGGTTTGGTCCTGGACCTCACCAAGGTGACCCGGAATCTTCGCGTCTGCCGGCTGACGAGAGCCCTTCCGCGACACCCGCCTCAACTCCGCACCCACAGTCTCGAAGACCTCCTGCGCGAACATCTTGCGGGGGTCGCTCCGATCTGTCGCCTCCCACGCCGCATTCGCGAAGACCCAAGTTACTCCGATCGAAAACGCCAACGCTGTCCCCAGGATCATGATCAGCAGGTGCGGTGGAAATGACTTCTTGTCTGGCACGTCCGCGCGGTCGAGCACTTTCACCGTCGGAATTTCTTTTGCCTCCTGAACCTTGGCGAGCTCGTATTCCTGAGTGAGCGTCTCGTAGACCGCCTCCTGAACTTTGTTCTGTCGATATAGATCTGCATAGGTAACACCAAGCAGAGGCAATTTCCGTATGGATGGATACGCCGACTCTCCTTCCTGCCCAGGTTCCCCGACTCCGGTCTCACCCTTCCCGACCAGCTTGTTCAGTTGATTACGGAGTTCAGCAACTCGCGCGGTCACCGACCGCACACGAACGTTACTGTCGGTGTAAATCTGCTTGAGTCCATCGAGTTCGGACTGGGCAGCAATTAATTGTCCCTGCAGGGTCGCCGCCGCGTCCACCATCGCCTTGCCCTGGGCGGGGACATCAATCGCTGTGTTTTTGCTTGCAAACTGGCTAAAGTTTTTCTCCGCGGTCTCCAGATCTTGGGTGACGGATTGCAACCGCCCTTCTAGGAAAATGCGCTCGCGGCGAGCCGAGGACGTGCTCAACTCGGCCACCAGACGATCCAGTTCTTCCACATAAGCCTCTCCCATCGCGGCCGCTCTCTGCGGGCTTCTGTCGGTAACCGCAATGGTGATGATCTGGCTCTTGCGATCCACGTCGATGCCGGTATGCTCCGCTAAATCCCTGCGCGCGTCTTCCATGCGCCGGTCGGAATAAACCTTCCTCAAGTCAAACTTCTGAATCAGCGCGTCTTCGGCCGTGCGGCTACTCAGGATCCCGACAAAAATATCGCTGGTGCTGCTGAGACCGAGCAAACCGAGAGCCATTCCTCCGAGACTGCCGCCGCTACCGCCACCGCCCGTTAGTGCGGCAGCCGCTGCGGCCAGGCCGGAATTCGATTCTTTATCCGGCGGCATTAACCGCGTTTGCGAGGTGTAGCGAGTGGGAATGAGGAACGCAATTACAGTGGACAGTATGAGACCACAAACACTGATGCGAAATAGGAGAGACCGTTGTGCCCATAGCAATCGCAGCCTGGCCACAGAACGCTCGTTCTTCTGTCGCTCGCTGATCTCCTCGACGAGAAACTCCTCTTCCGGATGCGCGAGGATCACATCTTCCCTGGTCGGTGAATCATGCGCCGCCAATCGAGGCTTTGTGCTCATAACTCTTCTAACCCGCTTTGCGCAAAGGGTTGCTGACCGGACTTCATCCAGGAATCCAGGAATGCGAGCAGAAAACTACATGGACTGATGATGACCAGTCGATTGGAGGTCTCAACGCTAGAATCGACGCCCGCCACGGCTCGTCGGGGACATAACCAGACATGATAATGTTTTCCTATGATCGCCACATGACAGTTACCGAACCTTTATTTCGCTGCCCAGAACGAAATCGGTGGCCAACTTTTCCTCTCGGTAATCGAATTCAGCGCTCCTTGAAAAACTCAATCAGTCGGTGTCGTCGGCTTGAACCTCTTGCCTTCTCCCCCGACCCGACTCTCCATGGTAATTCTCTTGTTTATGAACAGATTGTGACAAAAACGCTTCTGGTAATCAAATCTCAACAATCAGTATATCGACAGTACTCAAGACGGGCACGGTTATGATGCGGGCTGGTATTTGGCCGAGAAACTGCCCAGTAACAGATAAACTACACTTTTCTATCCCGCGTTGCGCAAAAAAGTCGCGGGCGCGACTTCAGCTACCAGCTCCAGGAATGCGGGTAAATCATGAACCCGAAAGATGACGTCCAATTCGTTTGCGGGCCTGGCGCCAAGACCGGTGCCAGCCATTTCTCGTATTGAACCGAGCCCGTTAGACTCACGCTGTTGCCCAACCACCATTCCAGTTTCACCGACCCGTCGTTCACAGTTTCGCCCTTGGGTATGAAGTCCTTTGCAACTTTCGCATTTCGGTATGAGAATTCGAGACTATCCCGGCGGCCAAAATGATAGGTGCTCCAACCCTGGAAACCCATGGCTTCCCGTCCAATCCAGTCTCCGATGAGATTGTTCTTGTTCGTACCCAGATCATGGTAGAAATCGTTCCAGTACACGTAAAGCCCGGCTATGCTGCGAGGAGTCGGCGGGTTTGTATATACAGCTTCGAACCGCAACTCCATTTTCGGCACGCGTGGTACTCGAGGCATATAGATTCCCGGGCGTACAGCGAGCCGCTGAAATAGGTATATGGGTGACTTGCTCATATCCAGGTTCGTGGGATTATCCTCGGGCAGCAGCGAATCGGTATAGAAAGTCAGCCAGTTGCGCGCGTGCGGAACCCGATACGAGAAGTCAAAACCTGCCGTGCGCTTCCCAGGATTCGCATTGGCCGGGTAAGTGTCCGACGACGACACGCTGAAATAGCTCCGCAAAACGGCTAGCGGCGTCAACGCCCGTCCGACGCCCCCGAACTCACTCGTGGCTGTTACGCCCAATTCGAGATTGGGTGTCGGCTTGAAGCTGACCTTGTTTCCGTGGATGAGCGGCCTCGCCGGGAATTCATTTCCAGAAAGCTTGCCGACAAACATGTCGAGCTTCATCGGTCCGAGCACGCCGAAAATCCAGGGCAGCTGAAACGGCGCGACTCGGCTGGCACGCAACATGTAGATCGGCTCGGCATTGTCGCTGAACTGAAACGCTCCACCCTCTGCCGGTCCCCACCAAAGGCTTTGCTTGCCGAAAGAAAGGTCCCAGTCTGACACTCGGGCTGAGACATAGGTGTCTAGCAGAGTGAATTGGTTTGTGGTAGCAAACGGCGTAGCCGGCTGAAGCGGGTTGTCGTCAACGAATGCGATCGTCTGCCTCACCGGTAGCGAATAGCCAGGCGCACTGGGGGCATGCTGAAATTCTCCGCGCACGTAAAGCGTGTAGCGCCCAGCCGTCCCATACCCGGAAAACCCATCGTCGGTATTGAAACCCTCTTCATACGGTCGGCCATAATTGTTGATGATGGTTTGACCGAAATGGTAACTGTCGTGTAATGGTTGGCCGCTGATGTTCGTGGCCCCCGCGTACACGGATTCAAGCCGCGCAGATCGATTCGTGTCCCCGGCGGAGAGATTCAGATCGCTGTCAAATTCGGTGAGAAGCGTTGCATAGACTCGCTCGGCTTCCTGGGGCGCCGATTGATCTTGACCCATTGCATCGCCGGCCTCTTCGACCAAGCGGGCGCATTCGGCTCGCGTCCAAGGACGCATTCCCATAAATTCCGAGTGTATGTAACCCATCGCAGCCAAGCGTTCGATGGCGGGGTAGATCCAACTATCCAGTTCCACAAAGGGAGAGCCAATTGGGGATGAACTCCCGCCTTTTTGGTCATCAACGGATTCCGAATAAGTCTCCCAATTCGCTCCCCCCAAATCGGGGTCGTGGTGGTGGCGATAGACTTCCTGCCCCACGAACCATCCGACGGCGCTTCCAATCAGGACGTCGGTCGGGAAATGCTGTTTGGCATCCACTCGAGCGGCACTCACGGCCGTTGCCAAACCGTAGGCCAGGAACGACGTCAATGGACCCGGATACTCGTGCGCAACAACGCTTGCCATGGCCCATGCGGCCGCCGCATGTTCGGATGGAAACGAATCCCCCCCTTGCCAGAAGCCTCCCTGGTAGTTGGCTGTAAGCGGTCTTTCGCGCCCCAGCGAGTATTTCAGCGCGTAGGTGGCGGCTAGGGAGCTGAGCGCCGCTTCGCCTGCCAAATATCCCGTTTCTCTCTTGTGTTCGTCATGCGTCACGCGTCCCCAGAGATAGAGGCCGCCTCCGACAGCCGCGAAGGATACGAGCCCATAGTTCGAGAAATCGCGGCCCTCTTTCAATCGGCTCGGTGAATTCGAAAGGTGTTTGTCCACTTCGGTGTCCGTTGCGAGCATGACACCGGTGGCAACTCCCAGAGGGAGCAGCCAGTCCACATCCGCCCAACGTAGATGCGCCGGGCTTGTCCAGATCGCCTTCTGGTCGTCGACTAAATTCTTCAACAAGGGAACCCCGAGCGAGTTGTCGTGATCGCTCGAATTCGCCCCCGGATCAGGTGCCTTCACAGTTGCTGGCTCGGCTTGCCCTTGCCCCCAGCAAATCGAGGCGCGCATCCCTCCGGTTGCCAATAGGCAGATCCCGAGCGCCAATGCCTTCCTCCCCTGGCTCATCATCCCCCATGCCATTAATAGTGCAGCGCGATAAACAAAGTGCTCGCGACGGACGACGCCACTTGCGCAGATTCGAACAGATTCTGCCAATTCTTGCCGCCGCCAATCGCCTTCTCCGGCACCACCACTGTATCGCCAGGCTGGAGTGCGGCGCCTAAGGCGTCACCATTCCATGCGCTCTGTCTCACCCCAATCACCGAGCCGTCCGCCCGCACCACAAAGATCGCCTTTTTGTTCGCCATGGTCGTGGGACCGCCCGACTGGCTCAAATACCACTTTGCGCTTCTGCCGGGCCGATAGGAAACCGCGGTCGGGTTAAAGACCTGTCCGGTAACCATCACGTAGCTCGGTCTCTTCGGAATCGTAAGCGTATCGCCCGCTCTAACTTCGACATCTGCTGTCGTGTTTTTCCAGTGATTGATGTTCAAAGAAATCCGTATGGCCACGCGCCCCACGGGAGGGTTCGCGCTCAGTTCCGTGAGCGTCGTCTGGTATTGCTGCAACGCAGCCTCTTTCGCTTCCTTGGTTTTAGCGTCCGTATCAGGCATTAGCTCAAGGTCCGTCTCTTCGCCCTTTACTCGCAAAATCATCTGATTCTGAGTTGTAGCCTCTAGCTCTCGGACCTGCACCCTCTGCAAAATGGCGCCGTAAGGATACGCACCGGGTTGGAAACCTCCGGCTCGCTCGATCACCGAACTCAATCGTTCGCCCGGTCGAATTCCGTATGTTCCAGGATGCTTGACTTCGCCCTTCAAACTGATCGACGCTCCCAAATCATTCCAGCCAGGAAGTTCTCGAACCGTCAGTACATCTCCGTTGTGCAGTGGAACGTCGGATTTCACGTCACCGGAAAGTGCCGCGGGAATTGTGATCGATTCATGCTCTCCCGTGAGTTTTGTCTGAGCCCCTTCCGCATAGCTGTAATGCGTCAAGTCGGCCGTTTGCGTATCTGCGCTGGGCTTGAGCCCTCCTCCAACGAGCAGCCATTGGGCCACGGTCATATTGGTTGTGAGCGGATACCGTCCTGGCTTTCCCACGTCTCCCTGGACATAAACAGTCGCGGGCTGCAACGCATCCGGGCTCTTGTGGATTAGCAAGCGATCCCGCGTCGACAAAATGATGTTTTGTGTCGGATCGCCGGCCAGAGCTTCGCTCAAGTTCACACTGAAGATTTTTGACTCTCCGTCCGGCAAGTACCGGAACACCTGCGCATCCTCAGTCCCAGCATCCGGCGCGAGACCCCCGGCCAGATGGACGGCATCATTCAAATGGATTTGCCCCGAGGTCTGGTAGGTTCCAGGCGAGCGCACGTCACCCCAGACGGAGACCGATGGGGGATTCTCGAAATCAAATTTGCTGAAGACGCGCACCGTATCCATCGGGTGCAGTGTCGGTGCCGTCGCGGGGTCTTCCATTACCTTGCCTACGTCGAAGCTCTCAACGGTCGGATGGAAATCGGGCGCGTCCAAGCGGATGATCTCCCCATATTGAGTAGCAGGTTCGGGAAGCAGGTCTTTGTAGGATGCAATCAGATCGGTCACGCGCATGTTCTCTCGATACGAGTAACGACCTGGACGCAGCACATGCCCTTCTAGGTACACTGCGTCTTCGTTGTAAGGCGCGATTGGATAGATGCGAACTCGATCTCCGTCTTGAACGCCAAAGGCATCGAGTTTCCTGGTTACTTCTGCGTCGCCGTCCATCTCCTTGATATCCAGGCTCAACATCGTCTGCTTGTCGTGCGCAACCAGTCGCTGCACTTCGACGTGTCGCAAAGTGGCTGCGGGAAGCAGCCCGCCCGCGAGCTCTAGAACGCTCGAAAGGTTTTTCTCGTCCTTCAGTTCGTATATCGCGGGCCGACGTACCATTCCCTCAACGGTCACTTGCGGACCGACCGGTGGGACAAGCACCGTGTCACCGTTCTCGAGGCGCGTCATCCCATTCCTCACTCCGTGCAGCAACAAATCGTATAGATCCACTTCCTCGATCAATTGGCCGCCACGATAATGCTTCACGATGCGCAGCGAGCCCTGCGACGTCGGGCCCCCCGCCGCAAACAGCGCGTTCAGGGGAGTCGACAGCGAGCTGATATCGTAAGCACCCGGATTGGCTACATCGCCTACCTCGTACACGCGGATCGTCCGCAGCCGCGAAAGTGAGACATCCGCTGACACGTCGCGAAATTGGGACCGCAAAGTTTGCTGGATGTTTTCCTGGACATCCGCCAGGCTCTTTCCGCTCACCAGAACCGGGCCGACTTCCGGCAGATTCACCCGTCCTTCGCGGTCCACCGTGCGATAAAACCGCTGCGAGACGCCGCCCCACAAGCTAATCGAAAGCCCGTCACCTGGGCCCACGATGTAGTCAGGCCCGGCCGGCAAATCCATGGGGATTAACTGCGGATCACGTGTCCCATTATCAAAAACGCTCGCACCGAATCGTTTCAGTTCCGAGGGATGCGGGCTGGCCTGCAAGTACATGTCGTAGAGAGAAGGAACATCGCTATAGGGACTGTGCGCGCGCACCATCCTCGGTTCCGGCGTCGAGACGACCCGCTCGGAGCGGCGGTCGAATTGCTGCGAGCGGCTATCGAATTGCTGCGAACGGGTATCCATCTGCTCGTTCGGAAGCACGGGAGAACCATAGGGATGCGCCGGTGATTCTGTATCGAGATTGTTTAGAGCGCTCGCGTCCGTCCGATCGGTCGCTCCGTTGGCAAGCGGTCCGCCCACGATTTCACCAATGGAAGGACTGGGCATTGCGGGTGAGTTAAGATTTCCGTTACCCTGGTTGCCCAGTGTTTGAAAACTGGATCCAAGGTCGGAGGACGATCCATTCGGGGCGCCCGGGAAGCTTTGACTTGTTCCACCTGCCGGCGACAGGCCGAGCACTCCGAGATCGCTGCTCGAGGGATCTTCCGTCTGGATTAGCCCGGCGCGCTCGAGCGACCCGCCATTCTGATTCGGAACATTTGGCGGACTGGTTTGTGGAGGGCTGGATAGTCCGGGCGCCCCTGGGGGAACGGTTGCCGGCCCGCCGGGCTGTCCGGAACCGGGCCCGTTCCCCTGGCCGTTCGGATTTTGCTGCGACTTCACACAACTGTCCTGCACTCCCTGCGAGCACAAGCGGGCGTTCTGCAGGTCCTGCCGGTTTTGGGACCGTTCCTGTGCCCGATCTTCTTCCTCCTGTTGCGCCAGCCACTTCACACGTTCCTGGACCAACAGCTCCTGCTGTTTGCCCTCGACCGAATTGGGGTTTACCCTCGGCACGAGATACCCGTAGCGCTGCAGCAGTTGAGTCGCGACGGATCGAAACGTCACGTCATTTTCCAGCCGGTCAAAAATCGCGTCATCGGTCAGGTCCGTTTCCCCGATGATCTGCCCTTGATTGGTCGCCTCCTTGGCAACCCAACGCTTCAACTCCACCATGAGTCCGGGGTCTTGCCCAAGAACAGCCTTGATTTGCGCAGGTGACGCCGCCACAAGGCTCAAGTTCTGCTGCGCCAGCTCGGAAGTTGGCGTCCGGGGCGGCCTTTCACTCTGCCCCCAAGCCGCCTGGCAAACAAAACCCACGAGCACCCCTACAAGACAAGAACGCCGCGTTCGACCCCACCTGGCAGTTGCAGGTTCTTGCTGAACACCTACTTTTTTACATAGTTTCATTGCAACCTCGCCGCGGGCTGGGATTTGCCACGCAGCTCGTTCAAGGCTTCCGCCTCGGACGCTTCGATCTCATCCGATTGTACGCGGAGCGATGTCCAATAAAACATCGAACTCTCCGGTCGGCTGCGGTCGCGAACACGTTGGTGCTGGATTGGCTCGGCATTGCGTTTCAAATCCCGATTCTAAATCCAAACGGCTCTAACTGATGGCGTAATAGTCAGAAAACTGATTTGACATCAGCCGGGCCTTACGCGTCAAGCTCTCCTGTCGGAAAGAAAAAGTGATCGGACATAGGCGAGGGGAAAACGCTAAGCGTTTGACTACTACCTGCAAGCGTGAGAGCGGTTCCAGCAATCCGGCGAAGCGGCTCTGACTTTGCTGGGCAAGTGCTTGCACGCGCCATCGTGGCGGATTGTTGCTCTGTTCTTTCCGTGTGCCGGAATGGCAGCGAGGAAAACCTCAGCGAGGCGGAAGCGGCCAGTCACAAGGTTTTTGAACGAGGCTCCGACACAGCCACATAACATATACGGAGGCATTTGTTGCCCACTGCGCGTGTCCACAGATTCGAACTGGGCAAATGGTGGCGCTTCCGAGCATCCATTACTGGGGAGTTCGTTCGATTGCGCCTGTTGACGTTGCGAATCTCGGTTGTGTGCTGGGACGATTTTCACTCACGAGCTGCTTCTTAAAGGGCAGGCTGTGCAAGCTATCGAGGTAGGTCGCAATGCCGCGGTACAGGCCTTCGGCGATGCGCTGGCGCTGTTTGCTATCGAGCAGCAGGCTCGCGTCGCTCGCATTGCTTACAAAAGAAATCTCCGAAAGCACTGCGGGCATTTTGGCGCCGGTCAAAACGACGAAAGGTGCCTGTCTCACGCCGCGGTTCGTCTCGCTTCGGCTCACAAGCTGGAGCCGCTCAGAGAGCGCGTTCTGGAGATCCACGGCAAGCTGTTTTGATTCCGTGACTTTCTCGTTGCGGGTGATTTTCTGGATCAGTTCCGGAAGATCGTGGAGGGAGGATTGCGCGAATACGTTTTCACGCTTGGCAAGTTCCATGGATTCCGGCGAAGTGGCCAAGCTCAAGTAGTACGTTTCGACCCCGCGCGCTTCGCGGTCATCGCTTGAATTCGCGTGAATCGATATAAACAGGTCAGCGTTGGCGCCGTTTGCAATGGCTGTGCGGTTTTCGAGCGATACGTGCCTGTCATCCTTGCGGGTGTAGACCACCTCCGCGCTTGCAATGTTTTCTTCGATCAGTTTGCCCAGGCGCAGCGCCACATCGAGGCAAAGGTTCTTTTCGAGCAGGCCGTGGGGTCCCATCGTGCCAGTGTCGTACCCCCCATGTCCGGGATCAATCGCAATGCGATTGATCTTAAGACCCAGTTCCCGCGCTAGCGACAGTTGACCTTCGGGGCTGGTGTTTGCTTCTGGTCGAGTTTTGGCCAGGTCACCTCTCGCTGCCTCCGAGTTGACAGCGACCTGCGTGGTGGCTGTGGTTTGCGCATGAACGTCAATCACCAAACGAACCGGATCGGGAAGCAACTGCGCGGAATAATCCTTTGCTCCGTCCGCATCGAGTACCAGCCGGACCATGTCGTCCGTATTTTGCGCAGCCCGCACCGACTTCAGCAGGCCATCCTCGATGGGAACGGTCTTCTGCACGACCGATGCGCCGAGCCGAGCGTTGTGCAGATCGAAATAGATGCGGTCGGGTGAAGTAATCTGCGCCGAATCAAATTGGACGGCCTTGTCGAGCATGATGACAACCCGCGCATCATTCGCTGCGCTCGATGCCTGAATGGAGGTGACGGTCGGCATGCCTTGCACGCCGACTTGGGGTTGGGCGGCACCTGTGTTTTCGGTCGCTTCCTGAATGCCTGGCGTTGCCCGAGGGTCGGTCGCTTCTTGGCGGTCGATCATGCCCTTTGAGAACTCGATGAATCTAGCTCCTTTGCCCTGGCTCGAGTTGCCGCGACCCCATTGGCGGATGGGTGAAACCAACTTCGTCGTCACCTGATTGCGCATGAGCTCGGCCGTTTCCCTGAGCATGCTACCCGGAAGGGTTAGGCCTACCGATAACAGAACGGCAAACAGGGCGCCCGTCCGAAGCCCCCAGCCACGTAAGCCAGACTCCGCGAGCGGCTTGTAAGTAATCTTGGGCGACGCAAAAAACTTGGCGGCCTCCGTCAATCGAGTGCCCGCGGGCGCAGGCGATGGCTGTGTCGTCGCAGGAGCAGCAGCCCCGCCCAACTCTCGATCCACCTTGTCGATGATATCCGGTGATATGGTCGGGCGTCCCTCGGCATGTGCTTTCAATAGGGCCTGGAAGCAGATTCTGTTGATATTTCTCGGAACGCCCTGGCTTCGCTCGGCGACCAGCGCCAAGGCCTTCGGCTCGAAGATCTCTTCCCCGGAATGGCCTGCCACTTTCAGCCGGTGCCTGACATAGCCGGCGGTTTCCTCCGGGGACAGAGCTTCCAGATGCTTCACCACCGTAATGCGCTGCAGCAGTTGCAGCATCCGCTTCTGCCCGAGTTTCTCCCCGAGTTGCGGCTGCCCGGCCAGCACGATTTGAAGAAGTTTGGTGTTCGACGTCTCGAAGTTCGAAAGCAGCCGAATGGTTTCGAGCACGCTGTCGTCCAGGTTTTGCGCTTCATCGACGATCAGGACAAATCGCCTGCCCGCCAGCATTTCCGCAAACAGCATTTCATTCAACTTGACGTGCATGGCCACGAGCCCCATGCCCGTCGAATCGACGCCCAACTCGCTCAGAAGATATTGAAAAAATTCGCGGGAGTTGCACTGCGTCTGGAAAAGAAATGCGGCTCGCGCGATATCGCGCAGTCCGTCGAGCACTTGGTACAGAAGGGTTGTCTTGCCCAGGCCCGGCTCCGCGATCAGCGCCAGAAATCCGCGGCCGCCCATGATTCCCTCTGTAAGTGCGTCGAGCGCCTCGCAGTGCGTCCGACTCGGATACAGATACGCTGGGTCGGGCGTGACGCCAAAAGGCTGCTCACGCAAATGAAAGAAATCGAGAAACATGGGCCATGACCTCCCTCTAGCGGCGCCGCCAAGTGGCCAAGCAGCTTCCCCGTTTCGGGGATGCAGCACAGCGTCGAGCGGCAAGACGACCGTGCCCGAACTGAGCGCTCGGTTGGCGGGGGCGGGAAAGCAACTGCGCGCGTCTTGGCCGGAACTGCCGTTTTGACTTGCCGGTCAACCGATAGGGTACTTCTGACTGCCTCAGTACGCAATGCTCCGGCAGGGTTCCGGACCCCAGAGTCTTCTCAGTGGCCCTGCCAATGCGTGTCCTACATCCACGCGGAGCGGAGGTGCCTGGCGCCGAGCCTTTCACTCTATGATGGTCCGGGGAAAAGTTCTACAAATTAAAATTGCGGTACCCGGTCGAACGACAAAGGAATCTTAGAGATGATTTTTCGCCCAGAACATGCTTGCGAGCAAGAGTTTCGCGCCGGAGTCAGAGACCATGCCGTTCTCGGTAAGAAATGGGACGTCGGGAGGGGGAAGGATCGAGTCGAACAAGTCTTTCTCAAACAAGGAATACATCTGCCTCCGGTGTGATTCGGCCATCCTGCGCACGCCCTGCCAAGCAGGTCCGTTGAAATCGTTGACCCGGTACCAATACCGCCGTTCGCGCTTGCCCTTTGTAGTAGCTGGAAGCGCGCGCCGCAATGGAGCAAGCCGCCCTAAAATATGCTGCAAGACAAGATGGCGCAGCCGGGGTTTGAGCGACAGAGTCGCGGAGGAGTTGCCAGCCAGAGGGAGCGCCGCCAGATCCGGGAACCGTTTGCAAAGCAATTCCTGCTCTGCCGCGCGGTTAGCGATACTTGTGGCAGGCATCCCGGCCGCCGCCTCTAGTATTTGCCGATCTAACACAGGTAAAACAGCCCAGCTGCCGAAGGACAAGCGGTGCGGCGCACTCCCAACGTGAAAACGGGCCCGGTGCTCAAGCAGAAAGCACCACGCGCTTTGCGAATTTGAGTGGGCGTAGCCGGCATAGACTTTGCGGAGGTAAGCGAGCGTCTCTTGCACCAGATCGCCAAATAGAGCAGGTCGAAGTAATCTCTGTAGAATTTCTGATCGAATACCCAGATTCGCATGGTACCCAAGGACTTTCTCGAAGGATGTGCCTGAGAGTTCCGACACCGACGATCCATAGATGCCGTACGGCCCTATGACGCCGTCAAGTATGTGGCCTGCAACGATACGCGGGGCCAGGTCCCTCAGGTAGGAATGAGCTCCCCACATTCTTATCTGGTTGAAGCCGTTAGCAAGGTGCTCATAGTCGGACTGGAGTTGTGCCCCATCGACGTATGCTTCAGAAGGAATTTCCAGTGCACGATGTGGGAAGCCGAGGGAGCGGGCAACGGGGATCGCACACTGCATCTCAATATCGGTGGGCAATCCCAGGGTCAGTGCGATTGTCTCTGTCCCTTCCTCCCTTAAGTATCCTCCCAACAGCCTCGAGTCCAGTCCCCCCGACAGCAACAGACCGTAGCGTTTTCCTCCCGGCACATGGCGCTGGATCGCTGCTTTCACAGCTTCATCCAGAATCTCTACATGCGCCCCAAAGGGAAGATCGAAATAACGCGTCGATACCGGAATCTGGTACTGACGCACCTCTCGGGGACTGCTTCCAGCACGCCACACCAGCAGATGGCCCGGCGCTAGACGCTCGACACCTTTCAGCAACGTCTGCCCCCCCACCAATCCATTCGTGAGCAGAATCCCCACCAGGCCGGCCGGGTTCAACTCCATTCGAAACTCCGGGTGGTGGCGGAACAACTCCGGGCTGGAGCCGATCAGAACCGCACCCCCCACCGAGCAGTAGTAGACAGGAAACAACCCCAGCAAATCTGCCCCAACGATCAGCCCCTGCTGACGATCCCGTACGACTCCCGCATAGAACCCGTCATATGCCTCCGGCGAATTCTTCTGCCATTGCTCCCGTAACCTTGCCGCGTCGATCCGTTCCGGGCCCGGTCCCGGGATGGCTTCTCCCCACAGCACAGCGGCACCCTCGCTGTCGGCCACTTGGCTGACCGGTGCCCCCGGTGCGGCAGCCCACAGGGAGGCAAAATCTCCCTGAGAACACGACCCC